>Ga0209402_10000244_pt1 | contig 69431 bp, 50 predicted proteins | sample ArcticOcean_MG_C_3_FD_187437 | JGI IMG/M metagenome (GOLD analysis project Ga0209402, IMG submission 187437) | Marine microbial communities from western Arctic Ocean - ArcticOcean_MG_CB8_126 (SPAdes) (version 2) | ecosystem: Environmental > Aquatic > Marine > Oceanic | place: Arctic Ocean... | reverse complement strand
GCAATATTGAACCTGGAAAAAGCAACCTGCAACACACCCGGCCAAAGCCGCATGCATCGACAAGACGCTCTCTCCGTTAGGTCTTAATCAGAAGCGCTCGCACATCGCACTGTTCAGTTGTCAAAGAACAAAAAAACCTCGCGAAAAAAGCGCGGAATTAACAGTCTAACTAACAATATAGTCCGCTGGGGGATTGGCGCAACCACTGAAACGAAAAAAACCAGGCAGAATCCCTTACAGTCGAATGCCGAACTCCACTGCTTGACGCACAACGTCGGTGCCGGCACCGACAAATGCAGCAGCAGCGTCATCCGCAACCGGGCTGCGGCGATAGGTCCTCAGAAAAGTCACGGCATCTACAGTCAAAGCGCCGGCATCCTGAATGGTCGGCAGATGGCTGTCCGCGAACGCCGTGGGCACTTCGGTGTAGGCTGTGGCGGCGCACATGACCATCAAGGCGATAGCTGCCTGATCGACAGCCTCGCGGATCGGCGCGACGGCCTCCATGGCAAAGCTCCCGTCGGTCAACAGTCCGGCCATCGCAGCTTTGCGACGGGCGGCTTCCAAGAGCGGTGCCGCCAGATGGTGGCGCCGATCGCGGTCGGTTGGCTGGGGGTTCCCGAAACCGTCGGCGCGATAGAGTTCGCGGAGGCCGCTGTCGTGCATCGAGATGATGTTGCTCTCCGCGAGTTGGCGCAGAAATTCGTAGGCCGTCGCATCGATCACGTGAATCCGGCCGCCGGCACGGTCAGCATGGGTGTCGACATAGATGCGCATAATCTCGGGGCGTGCGGCATCGGTGTCGCCTTCGACAACGACAAGGGCTGTCTCAATTTCGGCCCCGGCGACCTTTGCACGGCATAGGCGCAGGCGGTCTCCGAAAGACACGACGAGCGCCTCGCAAAACGACTGGACAGCCCCCACGGCAGTTACGGATTCCGCAATTTCGGCAAGTTCCGCCGGCGACTGTGGGGTGGCCAGTTGGCGGAGACGCTCCATGAACCGGTCGCGGCCCGCGAAAAGGTCGAGTTGCACGTCCTCCGCACCGCTGGCATGCCTCGCATTGAGCAGGCGATGTTCAACGGTACGCTCGGCAACGAGATGTACAATGCCGACGGGACCGGCGGCCTTCCCCGACACAGCGTGGATGCGACGATCAAGACGCGTCGTGTCCCAGGGCAGATCGAAATTGACGAGCATGTCGACGTTGTCCAGGCTGATGTCTACCCCATCGGCGTCGGCCAGCAGCAGGAGTCGACAGCCAGGGGATTTCTGAAATTTCTCGAGTGCTTCGTCGCGCTCCGCGCCACAGAGGCAGACGGCGCATTCGATGGCGTTGGCCTCGAGGCGTTGCCGCAACTGTTCGAGCAGTTGCGGCCACTCGGAACAGACGACAACTTTGCGTTCGGCGTTGTTGTCCCAGGTATCACTGAGAATGCGCAGCAGTTCGTCGAGTTTGGGCGCTTCGTTGACATTCGGGTCGACCAGCGCCGCGCTGCTGCAGACCATGCGCATGCTGTCGAGCAGGGTTTGGGCGTGATGGTGCTTGTCGGCATCTTCGGCTCGCTTGTCGAGGGCGCGGCAGAGTTGCTGTTCACAGTCGTTGTAGCGGCGCTTCTGCCGGTCGAGCATTTCGACGAAATATGTATTCTCGATCTGTCGTGGAAGCTGTCCGGAAACGTCTGATCTCTTCCGCCTCAGCATAATAGGCTGCAGGCGCCGGAAGAGATCGGTAAGATTGGTAAGGCCGACAGGACGGCCGCGGTCATCGAGTTGATAGAAATCGCGATTAAAACGGAAGAGGCTGCCGAAGATATGCGGGTCGATGAATTCGACGATGGAATAGATTTCGTCGATGCGGCTTTCGAAGGCGGTACCGGTGAGGACAAAGGCGAACTCGGTGTCGATTCGTTTGATGGCACGGGCAGTTTTGTTGCGCCAGTTCTTGATGCGTTGGGCTTCATCGAGAATGAGTAAATCGGGCGCGAGGATCGTAGCGATTTCCGGTTCGTCGCGGTCGATCTGGTCGTAGGACATGATCACGAAGAACTCGGTGCAATCGCGATAGAGTTCGAGTCTTCTCTGGCGTGGGCCATCCACGGTGCGGCACGGGAGATCGGTGAATTTCCGGATCTGTTGTTCCCAATCAGCTTTCAGCGCTGCGGGACAAGCAATAAGGACGCGCTGGACGTCCCAGAGTTGGCGCAGAACCTTGGCGGCAGCGATGGCCTGAACGGACTTGCCGAGTCCCAATTCGTCAGCCAGCATGGCGCGGCCGCCGAACGCGAGGTGCAGCATGCCGACGACCTGGTAGTCGTACATTGGGAAGCGCAGGAAATTGCGGGACTGCTGCTGCTGGCTGAATCCCTCGGCAAATTCGTTACGGGACTGCTGCAGGCGACGGCGCCGTTCCACAGAGGAGGCAAGATGGTAAACGGCGCTGGAGACACGAATCTGGGCGGCGATGTCGGGTTCGGCGTTGCGGAACTCACGGAGGAACACGGGCAACGTCGCCTCCCACGGACTCCGCAGCTGGTGGCGAGCATCGATGAATTGGGCGATCCAGGATCTGGCTGCCTCGGCGGCGCTGTCCGGTATGACGACAATCGGCTGTCGTTCCGGCTGCTGGACACAGACTTCGAGGCAGGGGGAGACGCCGCCGTTTTTCAGAGAAGCGCGACCTGCCTTGGTGCGGCGCAGGTCGAGCAGGACTTTCTCGACGTGCTTGCAGGTGCCCAATCCGTTCTTATCGAAGTCGGGGCAGGCACACGTATTCACGTCGTCGATGAGTGAGCGGATCTCGACGTCGTATATCTGCGGGACGTCGGCTTCGTCGGCGGTCGCGACAGTGAAGACGGAGAAGACCGGCTCACCGGGGAACTTGTTGGTGACCTTAATGGCCTCGGTTAAGGCACGGTTGCGACGGACGCCGCGTTCCTGCTCATCGGAGGTAAGCCAACTCTGGTTTGTCGTGGTCATAGCGTAAACTAATCACTATCGGGGCGGGCACAACATCCCACCCGTGCACTTCGAATTCGTCAATATTGCAATCGCGTGAGAGTATCTGATAGTATTGCACTTCAATCTGTGTGCCCGAACGGAGATTCAACATATGCGCTGGGAAAACCTGACGATGCCGGACTTCGCAAGGGCGGTCTCCGACTGTAAAGGCGTGGGCATTATCCCGATCGGGGTACTCGAGGCGCATTCAACGCACATGCCACTGGGCACGGATATGTTCGAATCCCATTGGGTCGCCTGCAAGGCTGCGGAACGGGAGCCAGCGCTGGTCTTCCCGCAATACTGCTGGGGCATCAACCACGAGGCGATGCACCTGCCGGGGTCGCTGGTGATCAAACGGGAGTTGGTGTTTGCTCTGTTGGCGAACATCTGTGAGGAACTGGGACGGCACGGGTTCAAGAAAATTATTCTGCTGAGTGGTCATGGCGGCAACCGGAACTTCCTGCCGTTATTCGTGCAGACTCTGCTAGAAACGCCGAAGGACTACTGTGTCTACTTCGGGGATATCCCGCACTGGCGCGACGGCGAGGCGCTGATGGAGACGAAGCATCTGGGACACGCCTGCGAGGCGGAAACCAGCACCGCCCTCTACCTCCATCCTGAGCTGGTAAAAATGAAGGAACTGCCCGACGAGCCGTCGACGCCGGACACACACGGCAACGCGGTCCGCGAGGCGGGTGGTTATTCTCCGACAAACTGGTATGCGCAATACCCCCGCATGTACGTCGGCGACGGTCGTCCGGGCACAGCCGAAAAAGGCAAAATCCTGGTGGAACGTCGTGTCGATGACCTGGTGGCGTTGATTCGGGTGATCAAGGCGGACAAAGCAACCGGCGCAATGATACGCGAGTTTCAGGGTGCCGCATTGCAACCTGTAAATCCGTGGGTAGAAAACTGATGGCGACGTTCGAGATTTGGGTCACATACAACATCATGGTGCCGATGCGCGACGGTGTCGAGCTGGCGACCGATCTGTACCGTCCAGCGCAAGCGGATGCGATAGTCGAGGAACCGCTGCCGGTACTGCTGTTCCGGACCCCGTACAACAAGGTCAATTTCGAGCGCGACCAAAACTACGGCAAGTATTTTGGCGGGCACGGGTACATCGTGGTGATGCAGGACTGCCGCGGTTGCTTCCGGTCCGGCGGCGAGGTCAACTTCCTGATTCCCGAAGCCGAGGACGGCTACGACACGCTGGAGTGGATCGACGCACAGCCCTGGTCGAACGGAAAAGTCGGCTCGTTCGGCACGTCATGGTCCGGATGGACCCAGACAGCGATGGCGGCGTTAGGCCCGGAGAACCTGTCAGCGATGATTCCGAACATGAGCGGGGCGGACGCCTACTCGAGTTCAGTCCGTCACAACGGTGTTTTTGAGCTGCGCTTCCTGGCGTGGGCCTTCTGGCACTCCGCCGGCAATACCCAGGCGGCATTGAAAACCGACCCGGCAGTGGACGCCGGTCTGAATGCCGGGCCGGTCCGCTTCAGCGACTGGCTCACGCGATTGCCTATCCGCCGCGGCCAGACGCAGTTGAAACTGGTGCCGGCATACGAGAAGTGGGCCTTCGACATTGTGACGCGGGCCGATTATGACAAAGACTACTGGGGCCACCCGAGCATGGCACCCAAGCTGTTTTGGGATCGTTTTCCTGATATCCCGACGCTTCTGGTGGGCGGCTGGTACGATTCGTACACGCGCGCCACGTTCGAGAACTATTGCGGCCTGTCCGCCTGCAAGTCATGTGTGAAGGTATTGGTCGGCCCGTGGACCCATGGCGACACGACCACCGAAGAATCATTTTCCGGCGACGTCGAATTCGGTCCCGATTCCACACTGGATAGCTTCCGCGGGCTCAATCACCGTTGGTTCGACGCAGCTCTGAAAGGCGACGGATCGGCGATCACGGACCAACCCCCGGTGCGCATTTTCGTGATGGGCGGTGGCGATGGGCAGCGCACGCATGCCGGCCGGTTGTTTCATGGCGGCAGATGGCGCGACGAAGAGACGTGGCCGTTGCAGCGCACGGCATACACGGATTTTTACCTGCACGGCGACGGGAGATTGACTAAGGAACCTCCGTCATTCGAAACCGCCAGCACGACGTACAGCTTCGATCCGGCGCATCCGGTACCGTCCATCGGCGGCAACGTGTCGTCGCTGAACCAGCTCGGCCCGTTGCCGGCAGGCATCACCGATCCGGGCCTGGCGACGTATGCATCGCGCGCCGAGGACCTGATGCAGGCAGGTGGCTTCGACCAGATCGAGAACAGCGACAGTTTCGGCTGCCGGCTGCCATACCTGCCGCTCGGCTCGCGTCCGGATGTGCTGGTCTTCGAAACCGAGCCACTGACGGAAGCCGTCGAAGTGACAGGACCCGTTTCGGTGACGCTGTGGGTTGCCACCAGCGCGGTCGATACCGATTTCACCGCCAAGTTGATCGACGTCTATCCGCCGAATCCATCGTATCCGCACGGCTATGCGTTGAATCTGACTGACAGCATCCAGCGACTGCGTTACCGCGACGGGCGCGAGCGCGGCGAGCTGGTTGAGTCAGGCGAAGTCGTGAAGGTGACGTTCCCGCTGTACCCAACGAGCAATCTGTTCGTCGCCGGCCATCGCATCCGTGTCGACATTTCGAGTTCCAATTTTCCGCGGTTCGACGTCAACCCGAATACCGGCGAAGCGATCGGCTGCGAGCGCCGACGCGTCGTGGCGGACAACACGGTATTTCACGACCGGCAGCGACGGTCCGTGATCACCTTGCCGGTGATTCCGTCTACGTGAGGATTACAGGACAGTCGTGAGTCATTTCAAACGCATTAAACAAATGCCGGGCTGTGCAACTAAAGTGCTGGCACTCGGCACCCGAATGCTTGGCAGTACGCTGCGCGTGGAAGTGGACGATCCCGACAGGTTTCTCGAGACCAATCCGCCGGCCCCCTGTATCCTGTCGATCTGGCACAATCGTCTCCTCTGCATGCCGACGATGCTTCCGTTGCATATCCGGGAGCGCTGCGCAGCACTGGTGAGCCAGTCACGCGACGGCGGATATATCTGCGATTTTATGAAATGCTTCGGGATCCGCTCGATCCGCGGCTCGAGCAGTCGCGGCGGCGCCGAATCTCTCCGAGACATGCAGCGGTTTCTGACCGATGGCGGCGTGCTGGGGTTGACACCCGACGGGCCGCGCGGGCCGCGCTACGAAGTGCAGGACGGCATCTGCTGGCTGGCCAGCCGAGCGCAGGTGCCGATTCGTCCAATTGCGGTGAACACCCGCAGTCACTGGGAACTGAACAACTGGGACGGGACGCAGATCCCGAAGCCATTCACTCGCGCCCGGCTGGTGATCGGCAGCCCGATCCGCATCGCCCCGGAACTGGATAACGACGGCTTGGCCGCCTGCAAACAATTGGTCAAGCAAAAAATGGCCGAAGCCACGGCGTGGGATCAGGCCTGACTGCCGTCATGCTCACCGTTGATAGGCAGATGCAGTTGGCCGCCCTCGAGGACAAAGACCTGATTGGCGCGGACGGTGAGTGACATATCGTGGGTGACCATGACGATGGTCTTGCCCTCGTTGTCGCGCAGCCCGGCGAGAATGCGCATGATATCCTCAGACGTGTCTGGGTCGAGATTGCCGGTGGGTTCGTCTGCCAGGATGATATCGGGGTCATTCATCATCGCCCGGGCGATGGCGATGCGCTGCTGTTCGCCGCCGGAGAGTTCGGCCGGAAAATGGTGAGCGCGCTCCTGCAGATCGACCTGTGTGAGAAGATCGAGGGCGCGTGCTGTCGCGGCGCGTTTCGAATTGCCGACAAGGCGGCTGGCAAGCGCGATATTTTCCAGAGCGGTGAGTCCGGGCATCAACTGGTAGGACTGGAAGACAAAGCCGATGTGCTTCTGCCTGAACACGGCGCCTCGGTCGGCGTGCAGGTCTGAAACGGTTTGCCCGAAGCAAACGACCTTTCCGCAGTCTGGGCTGTCGAGAGCCCCGGCAAGATGCAGCAGCGTGCTCTTGCCGCAACCGGACTTACCGGTAACCGCGACCCACGTGCCGCGTTCAACGGTAAGCTCGGCGCCGCACAGCACGTCGATGACATGCGTTTTAAGCGTGTAGCGCTTGGCCAGAGAAATAAGTTGGAGGGCGGGTTCGGGCATTTCAGGAATCGTGTTGCAAGGCTCGGATGGGCTGCAAACCCACCGCGTAGATCGCCGGTATAATTGCACCGAGCACACAGATTACGAACGAGATGGCGTCGATTACAATGATATCCCCCTTGCTGATATGCGCCGGGATGACCGTAAGCATATAAAGTTCCGGCGGGAACACAGAGATATTGAAGGCCCACTCGATGAATTCCTGTATCCGGCCGCGATAATTGACGACCAAAAGGCCGACGGCCGTGCCGAGCCCGACACCTACCAACCCAACGATGGCGCCCTGCAGGAGGAAAACCGACAGGATCGTCCGCTGCGTCGCCCCCAGCGCCTTGAGCACGCCGATCTCGCGGGTTTTCTGAATGACAATGGTGATCAGCGTCGCAGCAATACTGAACGACGAGACGATGACGATGAAAACCAGCACGAAAAACTGCAGATTTTTCTCCACTGCCAGGGCACGGAAAAACTCGGCGTTCTTCTCCATCCAGGTGACCGCTGCGAGTCCGCCGAAGCCGCCGTCTTCGCCAATCGTTTTACGCACCTCGTGCGCGCGTTCCGGATCGTCCGTCCAGATCTTGATGACAGTCGCATCACCCCATTCAGAGCGGAAGACCTCGTTTGCTTTGTCGATGTGAGTGACGATGATCTCGTTGTCATACAGGTGCATGCCGATGGAATAGATGCCGGCAACAGTGAGTTCCTCGGGAGAATAGAGCTTGCCGGGGTCCTCGATGACGATTTCATCATTTTCGTCAAACTTGATCCACTCTCGCAGGGCGCCGGTCGGGTGCACGATGATCTTGTCGCCGATCAGGAGATTGAAATCCATAGCCAGGAAATTGCCGATCAGCACTTCGTCTTCCTCTATCTCGTACTTGCCTCTGATGATGCTCTCCTTGAGTTTGGAGACATGCTGCTCGGCGGCCGGGTCGATGCCACGAATCATCTTCGCTGCGAGGCGGTGCCGGGTCTGGACAAAGGCGGGGCCATTGGCTTCGGGTGCGGCCTTGAATCCAAGGGTGCGAAGACGCTCGATGTAGGTGTCGGCGTCGTGAATCGGTTTTTCATCGGGCATCATCAGTTCGAGATGCGCCTGGAACCGGAACATGGCTTCGCGATAGTCACGGCTGAAACCGGCCATGACAGCGATCACGACGATCAGGACAGCGACGCCGACAATCGGCCCAAGGACCGCGAGCAGCGGAATGAACCATGAAATAAACGTGCCCTTCGGCTTGAGATAGCGCCAGGCGAGGAAAAGGCTCGTCGTGTTGATCATCGCGGATTAAGCCGGCGGTCGACAAAGTGTCGCATACTGGTTGTTCCGCGATCCGTATCGTTGCCGGATCACGGGTGGTACAAACGCTGGTGATAATAGTTGGGCCCCGGACGAATGCAAGAATCTACCGGAGTTTGTCTGCCCGGGGTTCCGTGATATACTTGCGACCTTCACGATGTCTTGCCTTTCCAATGACTGTTTCGGGAGTAACACCATGACCTTTCGCTACACCGGGTTTGCGGACGAAGCTTCGAAAAGTATCGACGGACAGATAGCCGCGACACAGGCGGCGGGCTGGCACAGCATCGAGCTGCGGCTCGTCGGTGACGCGCATTACAGCGCCCTGTCGGACGCTGACTTTGACGCCACCATGCAGCAACTCGGCGATGCCGGCATCGAAATCGCCGGCTTCGGCGGCGCCATCGCCAATTGGGCGCGACCGATCACGACGGATTTTCAGGTCGACCTGGATGAACTGCACGCCACCATCCCGCGCATGCGGAAGCAGGGAGTCAAACTGCTGCGCATCATGTCGTACCCGCAACCGAACGACAATCCATGGCCCAAGGCCGACTGGAAAGCGGAAGTGTTCCGCCGGCTGCGCGAGTTGGCAGCGATCGCCGAGGACGGCGGCATCCTGCTGGCACATGAGAACTGCAACGGCTACGGCAGCATCGGCCCCGAACAGACGATGGAGATGCTCGAGGCGGTCAACAGCCCGGCGCTGACGTTGATCTTCGACACTGGCAACAACTCCCTGCACAATGACGACAACGAGGCAACCTGGCAATTCTGGGAAGGGTGCAAAGATCATGTCACCCACATTCACATCAAGGCTGCCCGACCTGGTGACGACGGCAAATGGGTTACCTGCTACCCGGACGAAGACCCGGTGCAGGCCCGTATCCTGGCCGACCTGCAAGCCCGCGGCTATGGCGACTGGATCTCTATCGAGCCACACCTGGCGGCGCAAATTCACGCCGGTATCGACGTCGTCGATGACGCCGCGGCAACAGACATCTATGTCGAATACGCACGCCGCATCGAAACGATCGTCGACCAGCTGTGAGCCGACAGAAAATTCTGGTTACGGGCGTCGCCGGCTTCATCGGCGCCAATCTTGCACCGCGCCTGCTCGATGCCGGCTATAGTGTCGTTGGTGTCGACAATCTGTCGTACGGTTCGCGCCGCAATATGCGCGACTTCATCGACCATCGAGCTTTCGATTTCATCAAGGCCGATATTCGCGATGAAGCCGCCATGGAAGCTGCGATGCAGGGCATCTCGCAGATGGTCCATCTGGCGGCCTTCAAGATTCCGCGTTACAGCGACGCGCTCGACACGCTGCTGGTCAATGGCCAGGGCAGCCACTGCCTCATGGAACTGGCACGCCGCAACCGGGTCCGAATAATCGCCGCGTCGACCGCCGACGTCTACGGAAAAAATCCGGACGTGCCGTTCACCGAAGACAGCAACATAGTGCTCGGCAGCAGCCACGTCCGCCGCTGGGCGTATGCCGTGTCCAAGCTCTACGAAGAGCACCTGCTGCTCGCCTATCACGAGCGTTATGATCTGCCGGTCGTCATCCTGCGTTTTTTCGGGGGCTACGGACCGCGCATGAATCTGAGCTGGTGGGGCGGCCCGGTTCCGGTGTTCCTGAAAGCAGCGATGAATCGCACGCCGATCCCGGTGCACGGCGATGGCACGCAGACCCGCAGCTTTACATACATCTCCGATTATGTCGATCCGATCATGACGCTCCTGGAAAAACCCGAGATCGACGGCGAGATCTTGAACATAGGCGGCACCGAAGAGGTCACAATCCGCGAACTTGCAGAAGCGGTGTGGTCGACCGTTCAGAACGATCAGGCGCAGATCGACTTGATTCCATACGAATCGTTCGGCCGCTACGAGGATTGTATGCGGCGGCAGCCGGACATTTCACGGGCCCGCGAGCTGATCGGGTATGAGCCCCGCGTCAATCTCCGGGACGGCCTGAAGCGGACCGTTGAGATCGTGGGCCCGCAAATCCCCTTCAGTGTTGACCAGGTTACAGACACGGAACTAGGGTGCCGCGAGATGCGATTGTTCTTCCTGATCCCGGTGTACAATGAAGCCGACAACCTCAGGCGGCTGATCCGCCAGGTCACAGGTTGTGCCGAAAGCTTGTCGAAGGCACAGCCGCAGTTCGTTTTCGTCAATGACGGCAGTACCGACGACACCCGCGCGGTGCTCGACGAGATGGCAAAGGTGTTTCCCATCACCGTGCTGGATCACGCAGCGAATGCCGGGGTGAGCGCCGCCTTCAACACCGGCTTCAACCACCTGCTGACGCATTGCGACACAGGGGACGTGATCGTGACTCTGGAAGGAGACAACACGAGCGATCCCTCCATCCTGAAGGAAATGATTGGTGAGATCCACCAGGGTGCGGACGTGGTGCTTGCCTCCTGCTACCACCATCGCGGCGGCATCGCCAATGTCACGTGGTGGCGTGTGCTCCTCAGCCACGTCGCCAACGGTCTGGCAAAATATACCTTCGACCTCAACGCCATTGCGACGCTCAGTTCGTTCTATCGAGCCTATCGGATCAGCAGCCTGCAGGCGGTGCGTGCGGCCTACGGCGAACCGCTGTTGAGCAGCAGCGGTTTTGAATGCATGGTCGAGTTGCTCGCGAAGCTCAAGTACTGCGACCAGGTAATCGAGGAAGTACCGATGGTACTGGACAGCAGCCGCCGCTCGGGCAAGAGCAAAATGCGCATCGTTTCAACGATCAGCGGTTATGTGCGGCTACTGGTGCGGAAGGTGTTCACGCAGACATTGAATAAGCCGAAGTCATAACCCCTGCGGTCAGTCTTCGTCGATTTCGCTGAAGTCGTAGATGATCTCGCCCTCTCGGCTCCAGCCGAGTTTCTCGCGGGCCACCCGTTCGACGGCATGCGGATCGACCTGCAGTCGATGGATCTCGTCCTGCAGCTTTTCCTTGGTCTGCTGTTCCTTCAGGAGGTCCTGCTCGACCTCCCGCAGACATTGGCTGGTCTGATTGTAGGTGGTGTAAGCTGGCAGCAGCATGTACACACTCCACAGACTGACAGCCGCGATGACCAGTAGGTGAAAAAAGCCTCTCACTGACAAAATTTCATCCTCCGAATTAGCGGAAGTGACGTCAACACAGGGAATATTGCGATTCATACAAAAATATCAACAGGTATGCCAAAAATTTAATAGCTATTTTTTCTTGAGCCAAGTCATCTAGCCAGGGCCCCCGCGTCGGTCAGAAGCGACATTAATGCTTCGACGCATTCGTTAATGCTTTTCGTTGCGGTATTTAACGTCAATGCGGGGGCCACGGGCGCCTCGTAAGGCGCCGAAACGCCGGTGAATTCCGGGAGGATACCTTCGCGGGCCCTACGGTACAGCCCCTTTGGATCCCGCGCCTCGCACACTTCGAGAGGAGCGTCCAGGTAGACCTCGTAGAAACGGTCGTCGCCGATCACTTTGCAGGCGTTCATGCGGTCTACCGAACTGGGCGAAATAAATGCCGCAACCACCAGCAGTCCGGCGTCGTTGAACAGACGTGCCGCTTCCGCGATCCGACGGATGTTCTCAGTGCGATCTTCGGCAGAAAAGCCGAGGTCGGCGTTGATGCCCGTGCGAACATTGTCGCCGTCGAGCCAGTAGACCAGGTGCCCCTCATCGAACAACCGTCGTTCGAGCGCGCCGGCAATCGTCGATTTCCCGGAGGCCGAAAGCCCTGTGAACCAGACCGTCACGCCACGCTGCCCGAGGCGCTGCTCGCGTTCCCGGATCTGAATTTTGCTGGCATGGCCTGTGAGGTTCTGTTTCTTGTTCATCCGCATCAAAAGATATGGCGCCGGCAGTCGGGGATGGATTCGAGGAACGTACTGCCGTAACTGGCCCTTACGATTCGCGAATCCAGCACCACGACGATACCGGTGTCTTCGCGGCTGCGGATGAGCCGGCCGATACCCTGGCGAAATTTCAGCACTGCTTCGGGCAGAAAGTAGTCGCGGAAGGCATTGCCGCCATCCATCTCAATATGCGCCTTGCGCGCGGCGATCAACGGATGAGTCGGCACCTGAAAGGGCAACTTGACGATGATAACGTTGCTGAGCGCCTCACCTGGCACGTCTACACCCATCCAAAAACTATCCGTGCCGAAGATCACGGAATTGATATCGTCTCGAAACTGTTCGAGCATCTGGGTGCGCTGCAGGTCTCGCCCCTGCACCAGCAGGCGGATGCGGCTGGCGGCAAAAAAGCTCTCGAGCGATTCCGCAATCGTATTCATCATGCTGTAGCTGGTGAACAGAACGAACGCCTTGCCTTCGGTCTGTCGGATGAAATGTTGAATCTGCTCGCTCACGGCGGGAATGTAATTCTCGGTGTCCTTCGGGTCCGGCATACTGTTGAACGGCACGTACAAATCGACCTGTTCCTTGAAGTCAAACGGCGAATCCAGTACCAGTTGCCGCGAACTCTCGCCGCCGACATACTGCAGGAAATAATCCAGTTGATGTTTCACTGCCAGAGTAGCGCTCGTCATCACCACTGCAAAGTTGCGATTGAACATGATCTCGCGCAACGTCTCGCTGATATCAATCGGCACGCAGTTAAAGGCCAAGTGTTGTTTCTGATGTCCGAGCAACTCGATCCAGTAGACACACTGCTGGCGCTCCATCTTGAGGAATGCCGATATGCGGTCGTGCGTGTCACGCAGCCGCGTGCGCAGCGTCTGCAACTCCAGCACGAGATCCCCGTCGATGCTTTCGTCATCGATGATTTCCTTCAGGCACCGTGCCAGATTCTCCCAAGTCCGCTGCAGTTGGTTCGGGATCTGACCCGGTGTGCTGTAGGTCACCGGATGCTCCGAGTGCTGGCCGACCCAGTCGACAATCAACGCGAAGAACCGGTCGGCCGCAGCCCGCGCCTCAGCCGTTGCCGCTTGTGCCTCGTCGGCCTCCAGGCCGGACAGCATGCCACGACGGGAATGCGGATTGTACAGGCGGTTGAGCAATGCCGTGACAGCATATGTCGTGACGTGAATGCCCAGGTGCGACGACGCCACGTCTCGAAACGTGTGTGCTTCGTCGATAATCACGGCGACATAGTCGGGCAAAATGCTTTGCTCGCCATTACTTTCCTCACGCATCATCAGGTCAATGGAAAACAACGCGTGGTTCGTGACAATGATGTTCGCACGAAAAAGTTTGCGTCGCGCCCTGAGGAAGTGACAGGTTTGGGTGTCACCATCGGCTTCATGCGGGCAGATGCCCGGTTCGCTGCACACCGCCGACCAGGTCTGGCGCCCCGGGTTGAATGACAGATCCGAGCGTGACCCTTCCTTCGTGTCGTTGTACCACTTGCGGATACGCTCAACCTCCGGCAGCAGGTCCATCGACGGCAGGTATTCCTCGTGTCGGTCACAAGTTTTCATCAGCCGGTGGCCGCAGATGTAATTCTCACGCCCCTTCGCCAGCGCCGCGGAGAACGGCCGCTCGATCAGATTCTGCAGCACCGGGATATCGCGCTGCAGCAATTGCTCCTGCAGCGCGATCGTTTGGGTCGAGATGACCACTGCCTTGCCGGTAGCCGTGGCCAGGTAGATCGCCGGGACCAGGTAAGCAAAGCTTTTTCCGACACCGGTCGGAGCCTCCACACAGAAATGATCTCCGGCGTCCATGCAGTCGGCGATCGCCATCGCCATTGCCTTCTGCTGTGGTCGCTCCTCATAGGGCCGCCCACCAACCGCCGCGGATTGCTGCAGCGGCGTGTCGTCACCGAAAAAGGCCGCCACACGATCGGTCAACTGGGCCTCGGGTCCGCTGCCGGCCTCATCCACATTGTCATCGACGGGAATCTTGATCATGCTGATAAGCATACGATGCCGGAAGCAACCTGCAAACAGCACCGGCGAATTATCATAATGTCTTCAAAGCAAGCAGGCTTTAGGGTGCTCGGTCACTTAGTCAGGCGTGATGTGACCAACACCGAACAGTTGGTCAGTTCTCAGCGGCTTTTACTGCAAGCAGGCACACTGCCATGGTGGAAACACACACAACGTGTCATTTTCTCTCTCCACATGGTTCTACCCATCCTGGTAGGACCTGCCCTTCAGTTTATGATTCGGATTCGATAGATCGCAACGCCATTGCCAGACAACAATCTCGTCCGCCGGACGCACCGAAATGTTCCGCGCCAACATGAACTGAATCAGGCAGCACCGGTTCCAAGAACTGGGCCAAGCCGTGGTCCCATGCGCAACCGCCCCAAAAACCAACACGTCACCGGGCTGGAGGGCAGGCTTCTACTTCCGGGGCGGTCAGGACTTCCCGGTAGATGCACAAAAGCCGATACGTCCAAATCCGTAGGCCCATTCTTTGTTCATTATGGTTGACCCTGACTTCCAACTGGAAATCTGGTTCCGTGCCCATTGTTGAACCGTTTCCTATCGTTGTATGATCCGGCGTTCACATTGGATCTGTATTGAAGGTAGCGTGCCGGTCGGCGAGCGGCACGCTACTGGGAGGGGCCCACAAAGTGCCCCACCCAATCCAAGCCCAGCGACTCCAGCAAAGTACAACGGCCGGGGCTACTCGGAGATCTCGTCGAGGATCCGGGGGATGATGTTCTCCGAGGTGACGCCTTCGGCGTCGGCATGGAAATTGGTGATGATGCGGTGTCGCAGGACCGGCAACGCCAAAGCCCGGATGTCTTCGATGGCGACGTTGTATCGGCCGTTGAGCAGGGCACGGGCCTTGCCGGCCAACACCAGGGCCTGGGAGGCGCGACTGCCGGCACCCCACTTGACCATCTCCGTCACGTGCCCGGGGGCGTCGTCACCGGGCCGCGTAGCAGCCACCAGCCGGACAGCGTAAGACACAACGTTCGAAGACACCGGCACCTCGCGCACCATCTCCTGAATCTCGATGATCTCTTCGGCGTTGAACAGCTTCTCGAGCTGCGGCTCCCGCGGGTTGGTCGTGCGTACGACCATCTCCTCTTCGTCCGCCCTGCTCAGGTACGACAGAACGACGTTGAAGATGAAGCGGTCCATCTGTGCCTCGGGCAACGGGTACGTACCTTCCAGCTCGATCGGATTCTGGGTCGCCAGTACGAAGAACGGCGAGTCAAGCTTGTGCGTGTGCCCAGCGGCGGTGACCTGGCGCTCCTCCATAGCCTCGAGCAAGGCAGCCTGAGTCTTCGGCGGTGTACGGTTGATCTCGTCTGCCAGGACGATATTGGCGAAGATTGGGCCCTTGACGAAGTTGAACGAACGCTTGCCTGTCGCTTTGTCCTCCTCGACGACTTCGGTGCCATAGATGTCGGCCGGCATGAGGTCGGGGGTGAACTGGACGCGCTTGAACGTCAGCGAAAAAATGCGGGCAATGCTCTTGACCAGCAGCGTCTTGCCGAGACCGGGGACACCGGTCATCAGGCAATGGCCGCGGGTCAGCATGGCAATGATGATTTCGTCGATAATTTCGTGCTGCCCGACGATGGCTTTCGCCAGCTCGTCTTTGATGCGATCGCGAGCTTCCTTGATACGCGCGACGATGGCGGCGCCGTCGGCCGCCGTAGCCACAGCGCCTTCAGGTAGTGTTGTGCCTGATGACATGAGTGTTTTCCTTCCCGGTTTTCGTGTTAGTGTGTGAGCGCATAGGCGACGAAATTGATTCCCAGCCGCGTGTAAAAGACATGGGCGTATTCGCTGATCTGCAGCCCGGGATAGTAGCGAAAAACGCGCCAGTCTGAGCTCGCCTCCTCAACCCAGGCCGGCAGCGTATCGCCTTGGCAGAATACCCAGTCCAAGCGTCCATCCTCCCGGGTGACCGGGTACTTCGGCCCAGTGACGATGGCGGTAGACAGGATACTGTTGACGTCTGGCGGCGCTTCGCGAATTCGGAACCGAATAGTCGTCGCCCAGTTGCCGACCGCATTCTTGCCCCACCCCATCGAGACAACGGGTGTTGCGATCACCGCAATCCGGTCATTGACAGTCATCGCGACAGTCGAGTACGAACCTGCCGGCCATTTCTCGTTGACGACAAATTGACGCACCGTATCGGGCAGACCGGACGCGTCCGGCAGTCCCTCATAGAATGAGCGGAAGATCGGATGCTTGCGGTTCAGCGGCTCGAATTCTTTTTCCGGGAACACTTCTTTGAATGCCTCTTTCAACTCCGGTGACGCGTCCCAGTCAGCGAAACTGTGGTGTTGCCCGGCTTGGGCACTGCCGCGCAGGAATTCAGCGCTGATGCCGGCGTCGATATACACGAACCCTCCGCGCTCGAGATACTTACGCAAATTGTCCGCTTCTGCGGGCGAGAACAACCAGTCGTGTCGATCCGCAGCATTGACATAAATGAACGGAAAGTTAAAAATCTGCGGGTCTTCGAACGAGGAAATGATCGTCGGTTGCGTTTCGACCTTGACAGTCGTGCGTTCATTGAGCGACTGCAACAGCGTCGCGACGGCGTAGGGATAGGCCCGGCGCAGGGGCTGGCCTTGAATCAGCTGGGCAATCTTGACGTCTTTCGGCCCGTACTTGCGGATCGGTATCGTGGTGACCTCGGTCGACTCGTCGTCAGCCGGCGGCAATCCCGGATCGGCAGCAGCGTTGTTCTCCGGGGTCTGAGCAGGCACCGTCAGCGCCAGGGTCAGGGTCAGGGTCAGGGTCAGGGTCAGACAAGCGATTTGCAATGTTCGGTGTGGGCACATGTGAAAGAGACAACCGTCCCAGTTGCGTGGTTCCGTTGTAAATGGTTACAATATACTGTTTAGTACGCTTTTAGTCTACTTACGGAGTGTCGGGCCAAAAACCCAGCGATCGTCTTATTCGGTGGTAGCGCAGAAATTACCGTTCCGGCACGACTAATGCGGTAGTTGAAAATCGGAGCGCTGGTAATATCTTTCTAAATTGACTCATTCCTGGAACCTCGAGCCGCGTCCGAACATCCAATAACCGCAAACGATGCCGCCTCTGAACCGGGAGACCGCCTATGACCAGCCGCGCCCTTCTCACCATTCTGTTTTGCGTCGCCGTGCCGCTGTCATCGCTGGCAGACGCCACGGAAGATTTCAATTTTGCGCAGGGCCAGCTCGCTTTCGACGACTACTTCGGGGCTGTTGACGCCTTCACGGAGTTCCTCGAAAGCCATCCAGACGACGAACGTATCGCCACTGCCTATTACCGCATCGGCGAGTGCCAGTTCCGGCTCGAAGACTACGAAGCGACGATTACGGCAGAAACCGCGGCCCTGGAGAAATTCCCGGACGCCCCGGAAGCGGCCCGCGGCAGTCACTACCTGGGCCGGAGCCACATGGAGTTGAAGAACTTCGAAGCCGCCCACCAGGCCTTCGCCGTCGCCGCCAAGGGGAAAGGCGAGGTTCGGGAATTGTCCATGGTGCTCGACGGCGAGTGCCTGTGCGAGATAAAAAACTACGCGGCAGCCGCAAAGCTCTGCGGCGAATTTCTTGAAGCGTTCGAGGACTCACAGCATCGTCCGGGCATTTTTTATCTTTACGGCTGGACGCTCAACGAACTCCAGCGTTACGCGGAAGCAGTCGAGGTCTTCAAGGACTTCATCCAGGCCTATCCCGACCATGAACTCGTCTCCAAAGCCCGGCTCTCCGGCTTCGACGCCCTGATGGCGCTCGGCCAAACCGACGACGCCGATCGCTGGCTCAAGCCTGTCGTCGCCGCCAATCCCGATGGCGAAGAGGCGATGATCCGGCTGATCTGGAGCCTGTTCAAGCGTGACGACCCCGAAAAGGCAGCCACCAAGTCTATCGAATTCGCCAACAAGTATCCGCACAGCAAGCAATACGCCGCGGTGCTGTACAATGCCGCCATCGCAATCTACAAGCTCAAGAAGTTCGAAGGGGCAATCCGCATCTTCCGGCGGGTGCAGGCAGACCGGCCCGATTGCCAGGAAGCGCAGGACCTGCAGTTCTGGCTTGCCATGTCGCTTTTCGAGACAAAGCAGTTCGACGAGGCAAAAACGCTGATCGATGCCCTGCTCGAAAACGGCGGGCTGGAAAACGAAAAGGTCAGCAGCCTGATCTACACGATGGCCGAAGCCCTGGTCGCACAAGACCAGCTGGAAAAGGCACTGCCGTGGTTCACGCGCCTGATAGAAAGCTATCCGGAATCGAAGTATGCGGAACACGCCCTGTATTCCCGCGCCCTCGCCCAGCAGCGCACAAACGATTTCGAAGGTGCTGTCGCCTCGATCAGCGAGCTGCTCGAGAAATACCCCACGACTAAACTGCGCAGCCATGCGCACTTCGCAATAGGCGAATACCTATACCGCCTCGAACAGTACAAACGCGCCTTGCCGTACCTGCAGGAGCTGTCCGACGACGGCAACCCGAAAGTGATTTACCGCCTCGGCTGGACGCTGTTCGAGCTCGGGCAATACCAGGCCAGTATCGAGCAGTTCACCCATCTGACCAACGCCGACAACGAGTTCCGCAGCGAGGCGCTGTACATGTGCGGCCGCTGCCACGAGAATCTCGAGCAACCCACCGACGCCATCCCGTTCTACGAACAGCTTGTGGCGCTCGAACAAAAGGACAAGCACGTCGACAAAGCCTTTCAGCGTCTCGCCTTTCTCTACGACGGCGACAACCTGACGACGCTGATCAACAACTACCGCAGCGAATTCCCGGACGGCGAGTTCGGCGACATCATGCTTCTCAAAGCTGCCGAGGTCAGCTTCTCGGAGGGGCAGATCGACGATGCTATCAGCAAGTACCAGGCACTGGCGGACAAAGAACTGACGGAGGAGATGCGGGAATCCGTCATCTACGGGTTGGCGTGGTGTTACAAGAAACAGAGCAAGCTGCCCCAGGCCGATGTGGCCTTTGCCAAAGTCGAATCCGGAGACTTCAGCAAGAGCCTGGTGCAGGACGCCGTGCTGCAGCGGGGCGAAATCGCCTACGAACAGGAACGCTACGACGAATCCAGAACATTCTTTTCGCGGCTTGTCGATCTGGAATCAAACCGCGGCGAACGCGCCTGCTACATGATGGGCTGGTGCCACCGGCGCCTTGACGACATCGACGGCAGTGCACCGCATTTCAAAGCCGTGATCGACCGTTTCCCGATCAGCGAATTCTTCACCGACTCCGCCATCCGTCTCGGTGAAGCGTTGCATCGCCAGGGGAATCAGGCCAAGGCACGCGAGATCCTTCAAAGCGCTGTCGAAGGTGCTGACCCAACCCTCGCCGAGGAGCTCATGCATCTCTATTGCACCGTGCTCATCGACATCAGTGACTGGCAGCCGCTCATCGATGTGTGTCAGCAAATGGAGATAAAATACCCGAAGTCACAGAAGGCGTACCTCGTGCCGTTCCGCCTGGGCCTGGCCTACAAAGGTGCCGGCGTCTACGATAAAGCCATCGAGCAGTTCAAAAAGACCAAGGGCATGACCGACACGATCGAGGCGGCATATTCGCTGTTCAACATCGGCACCATCCATTACTCCCAGGGCGCATTCAAAAAGGCCGGTAACGCCTTTCTCCGCGTCGAAACTCTGTACGACTATGGCGACCTGTCGCCGAAATCACTGTATCACGCTATCGACGCCTTCATCAAGGCCGGCGACAACAACGTCGCCCGGGCCGAGACGTATATGAAGAAGATGCGCACCAGTTACAGCGACACTGCATGGCGCCAGAAAGCCGAAGCCTTGTTCGCGAAACCCGAGATTACAAACCCGTGACACATCCCGCCGGAAATCTTCGTTTCCTGACCGCGGCGCTCCTGATCGGCAGCATGCATCCGCTCATGCTGATGGCGCAGGATCCCGAGACGGTGTCCACCGGCGGCGTGCTTGGGAACTCGGTGTGGGAAACTATCGCGAAGGGCGGCACCGTGATGTATGTCATCCTCGGTGCGTCGATTATCGGCCTTATGTTCATGCTCGATGTCGCCTTCCGCACCCGTCGCAGCGTCATTCTGCCACGGCGCATTGAGGCACAGCTCATCGCGCATGACAAAGACCTGCCACTCAACGACCTCGTCGAGAACAACCGCATCGTCGTCAACCGCGCGTTGAAGGCCGGCCATGCCTGGCGCAACGGCACGACCGATGAAATCCGCGACGCCATCACCGAGGAGGTCGACGGGAGTCTGTGGCGGCTCAAACAGGCAGCGCGCCCCCTGGGCATCATCGCCAGCGTCACACCGCTGCTGGGGCTGCTCGGCACAGTCATCGGCATCATCGAAGCGTTCGAAGTGGTCGCCGGCCAGTCGTCGATGGGCGTCAACACATCCGAGCTGGCGCGCGGTATCGGCAAGGCGCTGCTGACCACCTGCTTCGGTCTGATTGTCGCGATCCCGCTGCTGCTGAGCCACCATTTCTTTGTCGGTAAAACTGAGGCACTAATGCGACGCTGCGAAGAAATTGTAAAAGAGTATCAGATCCGGCCGCCGGGAAACTGACCCGGGCAACAATATCCAAAGTTACGTGGAAGTAATATTATGAAGCTCAGCATGCTGAGCCTGGCTATTGTCATGATGTCTCTGACGGTGGCTGCTCAAGCCGATCACGACCAGGATCTCCGCGACCAGGCACGCACGATCGATCACTACGGTGCCAATCTCTCCGATGCAGTAGACCGCTTCATCTATCGCGCGACTGCCGGGTACTGGGACGACCGCCCGGACCTCGAGGACGAAATCGGCACGCTGTTCGAGATCCAGCGTATGGCCGCCTCTACCGCCACACTGGCAACTATCGCCAGCGGCGCGGTCGACACGGCACGCAACGCCATACCAGCTGCTTTTGGCGAAGTTGTGGGCAACTTCAAAGTCGTCGACGACCGTCTCGCCACAGCAGCACAGAACCAATGCAACTGGGGCATTGCCGGCGATGTCGAAGCAGACCTGGGTGACTTGTCGGACTCCATACGGCAGATGAGCTGGACGCTGCGGCGGGCCGGGTTGATTCAGCGACCGCGACGCCGTGAAGCGATAGTGGAGCAAGTCGAGCAGATTCTGATTGAGCCGCCGGAACGCATTCGCATCGGCGAAACCGATTTCATGGAATCGGAGACCGCCCAATTCATCGTCGATGTGCCATGGCAGATCGCTCAGGTACGCGTCACCAACAAGGGTGGCTACAGCAGGTATATCCGATTGCGCTCCGTAGCTGTCGTCACGCGCAGCGGCGAACGCATCGAGCACGAGATGTATGTCAAGATTCCGGCCAGCGATTCGCACACGGTCACTCTCGAGAAACCCGTCCAAGCCCAGCAGGTTCATGTCACCATCGTCCACAAAACCAGCGGCATCGTGGTCGACGCCGTCCCGGTATCGCATCACCATTAAGACCACGCTCACCACTCTTGTACTGATCCTGTTCGCTGCGGGCTGCGGCCGAGCCCCAAGAAACAATGCTGCGATGTCCTGGCAAGCGCTCGCCGCGCGCGAGCGGCTGCCAAACAGTTTCATTTGGTCCACGGAAATCGCACGCAATGCCAGCGACGACGAGGCACTCAGATTCCGCCTCGCCGGCACCACCGCGCTGGTTGATACATCGATCGAATCCGGCCGCTGTAATGTCTGGCTGATCACCGGCAAGGATCAGCGCGAAAAACTTGTGGAGTCCGCAATCTCCCTGTCTTCGGGTACCACGATCTCGGCGACCGTGGAAACCGGGCTGCTGTCGATTTTTGTTGACGGCCAACGGCTCATCGTCGCACCGTTGCCGTTGCAAAAATGGCGTTCGGGCAGTTGGTCATGGCTCCCGCAGGAGCAGGACTCGCCGGCCTTGGTCGATGAGACGACTTTTCAGAAAACCGGTCCAGTATTCTTCGACGAAGACTTCATGCACACCGAGAACGACCTCGGTGAGTGGACTGTCCGCGAGGGCCGCTGGGGCGTGGTTGCGCTGAACAATCCGACGCGCAGTGCCAATCCTTTCTCGCTCACCAGCAAAGCAGCACAGGGCGTCATCACTGCGGGCTACCCGTTCTGGCGCAACTACGAGTTTTCTTGTGCCGTGTACACAGAGGGTGTCGTGCCATTCGGGCTGCTGCTCTGCTATACCGAGGCGGCTGAGTACCGGCTTGAGTTTGAACCGGGTACAAGCATCGACACGCTGGCCCTCACACGGCGCGACGGCGAACAGGTCACCATGCTCGGCCACGTCGACGTCACCGGCATCGCCAATCAGTGGACAGTGTTACGGGTCTCGCAGTTCCACGGACATCTCAATGTCTGGCACGATGACATTCCGCTCATGTCAGTCGTCGACCCGGCGCCATTGATCGGCGGCGCTGTCGGCATTTCGACCAAGCACGCCGGTTCTGTCAGGTTCGACGATGCGGCAGTACGGCCGGTGACGCATCTGGATATCGATTCTGCGCAAAGCGATCCGGCGCTGCGCGCTCTGGTGCTGGCGAATGTCTCGGTGACAGCCCGGGTCGAGTCGATCGGCGACGGGGTGAGGCTGTACGCGCGACGCAACGACCTCGGCGACGAAATCACGGCGACATTGAAAGCAGACGCGGCGGGCAATCTGCAGGTCATCGTCAGCGGCGTAACTACGGAGTCATCAACTGTCGAGGCACGGCCGCGCGGTCCCTTCGACCTGGCCTTGCACGTCCTCGACGGGGATGCTTGGTGCAGCATCAACGACCGGATCGTGGCGTTCGGCAAGTGCGGTGAGATCACTGCTCCCGGCACTGCAGGTGTGGACGGTAACGTCATCCGGTACTCCGTGGCGGCAGCGACACCGTTGCCAGCGATCAAGAATCGCGTCCGGGTATTTGAGCACGAGAAGGCAATGTCGGGGTGGAGCAAGACGACGACGGATTGGTTGTCGGCCACGGGCAAAAGAGATGCAATCTACTGGCACCGGTCGGATTTCTGGAGTGCCGTCAGTATCGAGCAGGATCTGCGGCCCTGGCATGCAGAGCTCAACGCGCATTCATTTTCGCTGTTGTTCGCTGGAGAAACACCGGCCGACAAAGCTGATCAGATCGAGTTAAAGATCGCCCCAAAATCAGAGGATGATGTGTCTGTCGAAATCAGCTCGGGCAATATGACGTCGACAATAACTTTCAAAAAGGACGCCCTACCAGAATCGATGCAGCTGGAGCGGCGCGGCGGTAAGATCCTGGCCTGGATCGACGGCGAGTTGTGGCAGCACTTCGATGCGCCCGGATCTCTTGCGGATTTATGCCGCGTCGGTCATCGCACCAGCAGTCTGGACGAGTCCTGGGCGGACACGGTAGTGATTGGTGCTGCCAACGTTGCGAGCTACTCGTTCCGTACCGCACCGGTCGACTGGTCGGCGGTAGCGGGCGACTGGAAAGTTACCAATCGCTGGCAATGCGATCCGCGCTGGTCCTTTTATTCCGGTTACAAGCGCAATGGCGTCGCCTGCAACTGGCACAAGGCTAAGCACGGCGATAATGTGACCCTCGACTTTTACGTTGGCCCGAAAATGCAGAAGGAACGCGGTGGCAGCTACCAATACATAGCGGACTTCAACGCGGTTCTGGCAGCTGACGGCCGGGACGTCAACAGCGGCTACAGCTTCATGCTCGGCGGCTGTGACAACGCCGGATCGATTATCCTGCGTAGCGACAACGAACTCAACTTCAACGGAGCGATTAAGCTGCCGAGAGTCGGCGCTACACACCGCCGCTGGTTCCACGTCAAGATCCGCAAGCACGGCAATCGGCTGCGCTTCTGGGTCGACAACAAACTGGCCGGCGACGTGACCGACGACAATCCGCTGAAGGGGCGGCGCTTCGGGCTGTGGACCTGGGACAACGGCATGATGATCGCCCAGTTCCGTATCTCGACCAATGCCGATCTGGAAACGGCAACGGCGATCAACCAGCCGCCCATACCAAAGACACCATATGATACGATCTATACCAACGCTGATGCTGGCTTTAGGACTGGTGACAGGATGTAGCCGGCCCGGCAGCCTCGAATTCGAGTCGCAGCCCCCACAAGCCGGTATCTGGGTCGATGACGAACTGCACGGCAAGACGCCCCTGGAACTGTCACCGCCAGCACCCGACCAGACGGTCCATATCCGTGCCGCGCTATCCGGTTACGTCGATTGGGAAGCGAGCTACGACAGCACGACCTGGCCGGACGAGCCGGTACAGATCGTACTGCAAAAGCGACTGGCTCTGTCGCTGTCGATCACTTCGCAGCCTACCGGCGCTACGGTTTTTCTCAACCGTGAACAGCGCGGCCGCACGCCCCTTACATTCGACAGACTCGAATCCGGTTCTTATCAACTAATGCTGCAGTTGCCGGGGCGCGAAAGCGTCAAGCGAGATATCGACCTGCAAGCGTCAGAAAACGTGCATGTCAAGCTGCCGAACCCGGCGATTACCATGTTCCGCCAGCGCATTGCAGAAAACCCGAAGCATCTTCACAATCATGTGGATCTGGTGCACGAACTGATGCTTGACGGCGAAACGATTGCGGCGATGGAGGCACTCGCTACCGGCATGCCGGTAGCAATCACAAACACCCCGGACAACGCCAAACGATTCTGGGACGAGATCAACAAAATAGCCAATGAACAGTACGAGTACGGGTCGGACAAGGATGTATCCCGGGCGCGCGCGGGACTGAAGGCTGTCTTCTTCAATTACAAGGGCGTCGATCCCAACGCCAGTGCGCTTTTCTACGCCCAATTCGCCCGGACCCTGTCGCTCAGCAAAGAAAAGGTGCTGGCGAAAGAAATCTGCCTCGAAGGCCTGCAGATTCACGGTAAACACAAAGCGCTGGCGGAGATCGCCGAGGAAATCGGTGTCAAGTTCAACCACGATTAGAAGAGGGACCGCAGTAGCAAAATGGAAAAAATACAACTCGTCCAGATCGGTGCCGGAGGCTACGGCGAATTTTACATGGAGGAATACCTGTCCGGTGCGCACGGGAACATAACGCTGGCCGGCGTCGTCGATCCGTTCATCGATCGCTGCAGCACCCATGACACCTTGCTGGCGAAAGGCATACCGGTTTTCGACGACCTGGAGGCCTTTTACGCCGAGCACAGCGCCGAACTGGCGGTTATCGCGTCGCCGATCCAGTTTCACCTGCAGCAGACAACCGTTGCTCTACAAAACGGCAGTCATGTTCTCTGCGAAAAGCCACTGGGCGCCACCTGGCAGGAGGTGCAACAGATGATCGCCGCCCGCGACGCCGCCGACCGTTTCGTCGCCATCGGCTTCCAGGCATCGTTCTCGGTGCCAGTGCAGCAACTCAAGGCCGATATAATGTCCGGGCGTTTCGGGGCACCAAAACGCCTCAAGACAATTGCTCTGTGGCGCCGTTTCAACGGGTACTACGAACGTGCCAGCTGGGCCGGCCAACTGCGCACGCCAGACGGCGATTGGGTGCTGGACAGCCCGGCCAACAATGCCACGGCACACTACCTGCACAACAGCCTTTACGTCATCGGTCCGGAGGTCGACCGCAGCGCCACACCGGCGACGGTCAGCGCTGAACTTTATCGAGCCAATGACATCACCGGCTTCGACACCTCAGCGACGCGGATCATGACGACGGAAGGCGTCGAAATCCTGTTCTATACCTCCCACGCTGCCGACGACAAAGAAAATCTCGGACCAGTCTTCCACTACGAGTTCGAGGACGCCACAGTGCAATACGAGATCGACAACTCGATTGTTGCCCACCACAACGGCGAGGTCATAGACACCTACGGCGACCCCTGCGCAGACTCGACCTGCAAATTAATCGCTACCGCAGACGCTGCAGCCGGCAATCGTTCCATCGTCTGCGGCCCCGAGGCGGCCGGCATGCAGACGCTGTGCATCAACGGCATGCACGAATCCATGCCGAACATCTGCCAGTGGCCGGCGGACCTGATCACAATGGGGAATCTCGAAGAAGAACACTCGGAACAGTACCGGCAGGTAACCGGTCTGCGGCAGGTTCTCAAGGCGTGCTACGACCAAAATCAACTGCCGGCGGAGTGCGGAACCCCCTGGGCAGTCGCTGGCGACATCGTCGACATGAGAGGTTACGAGGTATTCCCCCGCGACCCGACACGGTTCCCGTGAGTACCGAAATCGAGCGAAAGCTTCTGGTCGTCGATGACGCCAAAGCGAACGCCCGCTTCACTTTGGCATGCCCCATGTTTACTGCGTGCCAAGATAGTGCCATATGAAAAGACACTTAATACTTCTGCTGTGACTGATCGGATTGTCGGCGAATCGTATTTTTGCCGAGCCCAATCCCTTGATCGAGCATACCCTGCAGCCGATTCCGAATCCAAGCTTTGAATCCGGCCTGACTGATTGGCCGGGCGCGGTTGAGACGGGTGGGCTTACAATGGCTGAAGACGACCTCGCGTTTGACGGCACGAGGTCCCTGGCGGTCACCATCGACAAGTGGCAGACCGCATTGCGGTGACCCGGTACGACATCAACGCATACGGCCACGCACGCTGAGGCTGTGCTGTCGATGTGATTCGCAACCGCCCAACGTCGGAAGTATGGACTGATTCCAACCAAAGGACGACGATCAGCAGTTACCGATACATGCCTTATTTGATGCTGATCAACTCGACGTCGAAGAGGAGTGCGGAATTGGGCGGGATGCCGCGATTGCCGGTGGGCCCATAGCCCAGGTCGGGATGAATAGCAAAGCGGAATTTGCTGCCGAGCTTCATCAGTTGCAGGCCTTCGGTCCAGCCTTTGATAACACCGGTGAGCGGAAACGTCGCGGGCTCCCCGCGGCTCACCGAACTATCAAATTCCTTTCCGTCCATAAATGTACCGATGTAGTGGACTGTGACCGTGTCTTCGGCTGTGGGTTGCGCGCCGTCGCCGGGTGTCAGCACCTTGTACTGCAGTCCGCTGGCGGTTGTCGTCCAGCCTTCTTTCTTGCCGTTCTCTGCGAGGAAAGATTCGGCGGTCGCCAAGTTGTCGAGGCCCTGCCGCTGCTGCAGCGACTGGAAAAAGCTGGACTGCTTCTTGGCTGACTCTTCCTGCGAAAATCTCGATTCTTTGCCGTCGATACCGTCGCGCAGTGCTTGTATGAGCACGTCGCGATCGATTTCGTTCTTGAACTGGTCGAGGCTGGTTCCGATCTGGTGGCCGATGATGTAGGAAACGTCGACGGCGTCCTGGTCGCCCTGGGCGGTGACCAAGTTGGCGACAAACAGCAGGGAAAAAGCAATAGACAGGTTCTTCATTATGTCTCCAGGCAAAGGGTGGGGTTGTGAGGAATCAGAACGGGAGCGGGTAGTCTACTAGTCCCAACAAGGATTGCAAACTGCTTGTTTCTAAAGGATTAGAAACTACTTTATGGCTCTTGTTCCCGCATGGTAAAAGGGAGTTGTCAATGCCCACCTACATTTGCGAAATCTGCGGCTACATCTACGACCCGGACCTTGGCGATCCCGACAACAACATCGCCGGGAGCACCAAGTTCGAAGATCTGCCTGACGATTGGTTGTGCCCGGAGTGTGGCGCAACGAAATCGGAATTTTCCGAAGTTTGATTGTCCACCACGTCCTCTCCGACGGATCAATACAGTTTTATCGACCTGGTGATATCTATGAATCGCCCAGGCTACGGCGGCAGAATCGGAGTCCCTGAACCATGCGAATGAGTATCGTCGGTCTCGCTTTCAGCGGTAAGACAACATTTTTTGAGTTGTTGACCAAACACGGCTTCACCGGCGCAATGTCGGGGAAAAAAGGCGGCAACATCGGCACCGTCTTCGTACCGGATGAACGGCTCGATCACCTGACCCGCATCTACGAGCCGAAGAAACAGGTCAATGCGTCACTGGAGTTCAATGATTCCCAGTCGCTGTCGACCGAGGGTTCCGGCAATAGTTTCTCGACCGCGGCTCTCGAGGAGATCCGCCGCGCCGACACACTCTGTCTGGCGATCCAGACCTTCGACTCGATCCCGCACCCCATGGGCAGCGTGAATCCCACCCGCGATCTGGAGTTCATCAACAGCGAGTTCATTCTCAACGACCTGATGGCCCTCGAGAAGCGCTCGGAGAAACTGCGTAAAGTGGCGCAAATCAGCAAGAAACAGGAAGATCTCCTGGAGCTGGCGGCGGTCGACAAGGCGTGCACGGCACTGGAACAGAGCAAGGCTCTGCGCGACATCGAACTCACCGCGCAGGAGGCCAAGGCACTGGCGGGTTACCAGTTGATGAGTCTCAAGCCGATGCTCGTCGTGCTCAACGTCGGTGAAGACCAGGTGGATAAGATGGAAGAACTGATGACCGCAGCCGCACGCGATTACCCGACCCTGCGGTTCACCGCCATGTGCGCCCGGCTGGAGTCTGAGCTTGCCGACATAGAGCCGGATGACGCGCGCGAGTTCATGACCGACCTGGGCATCGCAGAACCGGCGTTCAGCCGCATCGTGCAGGCCTGCCTCGACCTGGTCGGGCTGCAGGTGTTCTTTACCGTCGGCCAAGACGAATGCCGGGCCTGGACGATCGCCAAAACCGCCACTGCCTTCGATGCCGCCGGCGCCATCCACTCAGATATTCAGCGCGGCTTCATCCGCGCCATGGTCCTGCCGTACAGCGCCTTTGCCGAGGCGCCCAGCGAGGATATATTTAAGGGCTCAGCGGTGCAGGAAAAGAAAAACTATGCCGTGCAGGACGGCGACATCGTCGAGTTCAAGTTCAGTGTCTGAAACCGGATCGAGGAATATTTGATCATGCGTTCCCTACTATTGCATCTTTTTGCCTTGCTCCTGCTGTCGACTGCGGCCCGGGCGGCCAGCCTGGTGCCGGTCCGGACCGATCATCCACGCGACACTATGCAGACCTTCATGACCTCCCTGGACGACTACAAGGAAGGTGTGAAAAACAACGACAAACACCTGATGAAGCGGATCAACGACGCCGTGCGCTGCTTCAACTTCGAGGGCATGGTCGGCATCACCTCCGACTATCGCCGGGAAACCGCGATCCTCACACGCGAGATCATCGATCGGACAATCGTCGTCGATTACGAACTGGTTCCCGATGATCCGACAAGACTGTCATGGCGCCTGAAGGACACAAACATCTGGACAACACAGGTGGATGCCGGCGACCGCCGGGGCCAGCATCTGTTCAGTCGCAACACCATCGAGCAGATCCGCACCGACTGGGAGATGGTGAAGCGTGATCCCTACCTGAAAGAAGGTGGCCAGGGTGCGCTGTACAGCGAGCCGTGGGTCGCACAGTACGTCCCCGACTGGGCCAAGACGAAATTTTTGATAGTGGCAAACTGGCAATGGCTCGGGTTGTTTGTATCGATCCTCCTCGGACTTGTGCTGAAAGTCGTGGCCCAGCATCTGCTGCACCTGGCAAAACGCTTCACGTCGAAAACAAAGGCCCAGTGGGATGACAAAATCGCCGACGCCATCGAACGCCCTGTCGGTCTGCTCGTCGCAAGTCTTTTCTGGATAGCATCGCTCCGTATCCTGCAGTTCTCCGGCATGATGCTGACAGTGATGTCGCTGATTGCGCAGATCATCCTGAGCATTGCCATGATCTGGATGATCTACAAACTGACCGAAGTGCTGACGGATCATCTGAAGACGCTGGCAGCTCGGTCGGATTCCGCCCTGGACGATCATCTGGTGCCACTGATCAATCGGGCTCTGAAGATTTTCATCGTTATCATCGGCATCCTGGTGATGTTCCAGAATCTCGGCATCAACGTCATGTCGGTGCTGGCGGGGCTCGGCCTGGGCGGCCTGGCGTTTGCCCTGGCGGCCCGTGACATGTGTGCCAACCTCTTTGGCTCGGTTATGATCTTTCTCGATCGCCCGTTCTCGATCGGCGACTGGGTGCTGATCGGGGAAAACGAAGGAACTGTCGAAGACATCGGGTTTCGCTCGACCCGCGTCCGCACTTTTTATAACTCCGTCATTTCGATTCCGAACGCCACGGTCGCCAACGCCGACATCGACAACATGGGCGCCCGCGAGTTTCGTCGGATCAAGGCATTCTTCGGGCTCACATACGACACGCCACCGGAGAAAATGGAGGCCTTTCTCGAGGGCGTCAAGAACATCGTCGAGGCGAATGAGTACACACGCAAGGACTACTACCACGTCGTCTTCAACGGCTACGGCAATTCGTCACTGGATGTCATGCTTTACTGCTTCCTCAAGGTACCAGACTGGGCGACGGAACTTGTCGAGCGCCAGAACATCTACCTCGAGATCCTGCGGCTGGCGTCCGAGATCGGCGTCGACTTTGCCTACCCGACGCAATCCCTGCACATCGAGACGTTTCCGGAAAAAAAGGGCGTGCGCGAGCCGCACAAGATCGACAAGGCGGCACTGGCAGCGGGCGCCAGCGCCTTCGGGCCGGACGGCAGCAAGTCCAGCCCGCACGGCCGGGGGTTGTTCGTGCCGCCGTACAAAATGCCGCGCGGCAATGACGACGAGGCATGATCTGCCAGGGAAAGCAGGCAACGGTTCGTAACGCCGGCCCGCCAAACTACCCCGTCTCGATCAGCAACCCGTTGCCGTCGCCGCTGCAACCGCCTGCCGATCATGTCCCGAAAGATCACCGCCGAATTTTCCGGCAGGCGATGCAGATCGTCGGGTTACCTCACTTGAATGAAATCACCACTTTTTCCTGGTCTTCCAAGCGCAGGTAGTCAACGTCACCGAGGACTTTCTGGAGTGCCGCTGGGCTTGAAGGCTTACCCGAGTCCTCCAGCTTCTCCATCAGTTCTGCGTTCTTGACCATCTCACCGATATCCATCTTCATCAGAGTGACGCCGGTCTTTCTCTTGTTGATGTACTGGGCGTTCGTTTCCACGATTGTACCGTCGACACGAACGCGGATCCAGAAGCGCATGCCATCGAACATCTGCATCATCCCGTCCATCATCCCGTCCATCATCCCGTCGGCACCCATTTGCATGTCACCGCCAGCTTCGTCGCTGGGTCTGCCACTTTCGCCAACGCCACCTTCCGCGTTACTCGGCATGTTGATGGTAAGCCTGGCTGTTTCGCCGCCTTCGAACTCGAAGCTCATGCCTTCCATCATCTGGCCCATAGGCCCTTCATCGCCGGTAGTATCCATGTTGAGCGCCGTGATGTCGGGGAAGTTGTAGCTCGCCCGGAAGCCCTTGTCACCCTTCTTGTTGGTGACGTCTACGACGCCGGCAAAGGTGACGCCTTCGCCTATCTTTTCGGCTGTTGCTTTCAGGTCATCGATTTTGTACAGTGATGTGTCACCGCCGTCGTCCATGTTGGCCATCATTCCTGGCATCCCACCGCTCATGAAGACTCGTTGCGTCAGCACGCCACTGCCGTCCTTGTTCACTTTGATGTCCATTGTGACGTCCATGCAGCCGGTCACGAAGACAAGGAGCAGGACGGAGAGAGTTGCGACGAATTTGCGAACCATGGAATACCTCCCAGTGGATGTGCCGGAGAATTGTGTTGATTGCGTTAATGCAACGTTGATGCCAGAGGATCGCCCCCGTTTGCAAACCCGGCATTGATCAGAGTCTTACTGCCAGTTAAAACGTCTGATAAGGACTATTTTACAGCCGCAAATCGTTTTTTTTTACCTGCGGACCGGCAAAAACACCGATTGGCGATGCGCGGCGGAAATCTAAATTCCACCACGAAGGACACGAAGGAAAGACAAACTCTTGTTTGGTGGGTCGTCGGCAAAGGAGCCACAATATTTATTCCTTCGTGGTCTTCGTGCCTTCGTGGTGGACGTTTCCCGTAGATCGTGACATTGTCCTGTGTGCCTACCGATACCCCACAGATCAGCAGAGCGATACGCAGTGCATGTCCGTTGTGTGACACGGATTCTTCGACACCGTTCGCGCACCTGGACCACCGCAGCATCGTCAAGTGCAGGAGCTGCGCCTTGTTGTATGCCAACGCCTACGACCTCGACCAGCTCGAAGCGGATTACCGCAAAGACTATTACAGGTCGGCCGATGACCCGCGTATTCAAAAATGGATCGACATGAACGCCCGCGTCTGGCTCGGCCTGGTCGAGGATGTGCGCCGGGCCAGAGAACCGGTCACGAAACTACTCGACATCGGCGCCGGCACTGGGGGATTCCTCGAAGCTTTCCACAAGGCCTCGCCGCAAACTTCGCTGGCTGCCGTCGAGTCGTCACCGGAAGCGCGGGAAAACCTCAGGAACCGGCTGCCGGACTTCCAGTTTCCCGTCGACACCGCCGACGCCATCGCGGACATCGACGAGACCTACGAAGTCATCACTCTGCTGCAAACACTCGAGCACGTCTTTGATCCGCTGACGGTGTGCCGACAGATTCACGACCTGCTGACCCCGGGCGGCGTATTTCTGGTGACAGTGCCGAATCGATACTCTTACCGCGTACTGCGGCGCGGCACGTCGGAAACCTGGTGTTTCTCGAATTCGACCCACCTGCAGTTCTTCTCGAGCGCAACGCTGCCACATATGCTGCGACTCGCCGGGTTCAAGCAGGTCCGACGAATCAAGCGCTTTGGCGGCAGCGAACACACCGGCTTGCGGGCAGTGGCGCAATACGCCCTGCGGCAGCTGGCGCTGTCGACTGAACTGCGATTCGTAGCGCTTAAGCAGGACGGTGCTCCTGCCTGACAAAACAGGCGGTACACGTTTCCATGCACCGCCTGTTCGATACTCGAATATGTCGCGATCTACTTGATCAAGGCGCCTTCGACAAGCTGCTCGACAACGGCCGGCTCGGCCAAGGTCGAGACGTCACCGATCTGATCCGCCTGTTTCTCGGCGATCTTCCGAAGGATACGACGCATGATCTTGCCAGACCGTGTCTTCGGTAGCGCCGGTGCAAACTGGATGTAATCCGGTGACGCGATTGGGCCGATCTCCTTGCGGACCAGAGCCACCAGCTCCTTACGCAGGTCATCATTGGCGTCAACACCGGCGTTCGGCGTTACATAAGCATAGATGCCCTGCCCCTTGATCTCGTGCGGGCAGCCGACAACCGCCGCTTCGGCTACGTCGCCATGCAGCACCAGGGCGCTTTCGACCTCGGCCGTACCCATGCGATGGCCGGAGACGTTGATGACGTCATCAACGCGGCCGGTGATCCAGTAGTAGCCGTCCTCGTCACGGCGGCAGCCGTCGCCGGTGAAGTAATAACCTGGGTACTGTACGAAGTAGGTGTTCTTGAAGCGTTCAGGGTCACCGTACACACCGCGCATCTGCCCCGGCCACGGCTCCTTGATCGCCAGCACGCCGGAGCAGGCGCCTTCGAGTTCCGCACCGGTCTGCGGATCGAGGATGGCCGGCTTGATGCCGAAGAACGGCAGCGTCGCGGATCCCGGCTTCTGCGGTGTGGCGCCGGGTAGCGGCGTGATCAGGATGCCACCGGTTTCTGTCTGCCACCAGGTGTCAACGATCGGCACGTTTTTCTTGCCGATATTCTTCCAGTACCACATCCAGGCTTCCGGGTTGATCGGCTCACCAACCGTTCCCAGAAGCCGGAGGCTGTCGAGCTTGTACGGTTCGACAAAGTCGAGGCCGGCGGCGGCCAGCGCGCGGATCGCCGTCGGCGCGGTATAGAAGATATTGACCTGCCACTTGTCGCAGATTTGCCAGAAACGGCCGGCATCCGGGAAGGTCGGTACGCCTTCGAACATCATCGTTGTGGCGCCATTCGTCAGCGGGCCGTAGATGATGTAGGAGTGCCCGGTCACCCAGCCGATGTCCGCGGTGCACCAGTAGATGTCGCCGTCATGATAGTCGAAGACGTTCTTATGCGTGAAGGCGGTGTAGACGTTGTAGCCAGCAGTCGTGTGAAGCACGCCCTTGGGCTTGCCGGTGGAGCCGGACGTGTAAAGAATGAACAGCGGATCTTCCGCGTCCATTTCCTCGCACGGACAATCGGCCGAGGCTTTGGCCATCTCGTCGTCCCACCAGACATCGCGTCCTTCAGTCCAGGCCACGTCTTCACCAGTGCGCTTGTAGCAGATCACCTTTTCGACACAGGCGAGGTCTTTGACGGCTGCATCGACGGTCGACTTCATAGGCACCTGCTTGGCGCCACGGTAAAGGCCATCGGTGCAGACGATGACAGTGGACTGGCAATCGTCGATGCGACCGCCGAGGGAGTCGGCAGAGAAGCCGCCGAAAACGATCGAGTGCACAGCACCGATACGGGTGCAGGCCAGCATGGCGACGGCCAATTCAGGCACCATCGGCATGTAGAGGGTAACGAGGTCGCCCTTCTTGACGCCATTCGCCTTCAGGACGTTGCCGAACTTCGAGACTTGCTCGTGCAGTTCGCGGAAAGTGATCTCCTTGTCCTCGTCGGTCGTGTTGCCTTCCCAGATAATGGCGGTCTGGTCGCCGCGCGAATCGAGGTGGCGATCGACACAGTTGTAGCAGATGTTGGTCTTGCCGCCAAGGTAGAACTTGATTTCCGCTTCGTGGTAATTGTACTCACGCACTTTGTCGAACGGCTTGAACCAGTCGATGTATTCGTTGCCGATTTTGGCCCAGAACTCGTCGGTATTCTCATAGCTCTCGTCGTACAGCGCCTGGTACTCGTCGAGACTCTTGAAGTAAGCCCGGTTTCGGATTGCGTCGGGGGCGGTATAGGTGAATTCTGACATACTCCACGTGCTCCTTTGTGTCCGTCGGCGTAGATGAGGAACCCGTGCGTGAACACAAGCCTCCCACGGTTCCACTTAATGGATTCGAAATTTATCTTGCACCCGGGAAAAGTCAATGCAATCCAATTGCTCGGGAACAGCGGGATTCGACCCGGAATGAAACCAATCATCCTACAGTCGATCCCTCGCAGCGCGTCTGCCTCTGAAGGACATCCGGGCTACCGTCAGGAATGGCATCGCCCCACACACACAACACACTCAGTTAAGCACCGTTCGCAGCAACCTCGCGGATGGCGCAGACGGGCGGATGCTGTAGTAGCCGAGCCCCGCCGGGATAAGTGCTGTGCGGCCCGGCTCGACATTGCAGGTCGCGCCGTTGGCGCAGCGGATCGAGAATGGCTGGTTGAGCGGCGTGAGTAGGTGGAAAGTCGTGCCGTCGGCACGGTCGTGCATGTCCTCGATCAGGCGGATTTCATCGACGATGAACTCCGTACAATGCGTGATCAGCGGCACCTTGCGGTTGAGCGTGATATCGCTGCTCTCGCTGCGAATCCGGGAAACCGTGCGGTTCGGGAAATCGACGCTCTCGAGGATCGTCTGCCGGTCGAGCAGCGGGTCGGGCAGCGAGCCATCGGCCTCGCGAATGGTTAACGGCATCGTATCGTTGCACTGCACGATAAGCGCCAGAAGCCCGGCGCCGAGGGCATGGATGCGGCCGGGAATGATAAAGTACGCATCGCCCGGCTGAGCTCGAAATCTCTGTACCAGTTCCCCAAGGTTCAAGCTGTCGATACGGCTGAGGAACTGCTGTTGGGTATAACGCTGCTGGATCCCGACGCTGACGGAGGCGTCCGCCTCTGCCGCCAGTATATACCACATTTGCGTGTTTTTACCGATGTCACTGCCGCCCGGCGGGTTCAACGGATACACCGAGAGCGGCTGCGGCTGGGCGGTGCCCGCCAAACGCAGCTGCAATGGAAACGGCTGATGCGCCTGGTGGCGACTGCCAACAAGAGTGACCGGGTCCTCCTCTACCAGTTGGCGCAAGGTGCGGCCGGCCAGGGAACCGCTGTCAACGACACTCTGGCGGGTGCCGTCGTCGATAATGTGCCAGTAATTGCCGGCGTTTGTTGCATTTGTATTTTTGTACGGATATTGTTCCTGCAACAGAGGGTGTCCGACGACACCCCATGGCTGCGGCTCCTGTAACGAAACGAATGTGAGTGGATAAATCTCCTGCAACATAACCTCAAACTGCTTGAGCAATCTCGCGCCTTCGGCACTATAGTAACCGCATCTTCCGTTGCGACAGCCAGTAAGCCGCCCGGGGTGCCATGCCGGTTGTCGCCACCGGCATCCTGTTGACTATCGACAACTTAAATGAATCACGGTCCTGGCCAGGCACTTTGCAACTGATGTTTTCCAGCCGGCACCAGCCACCCCCGTCCGGCAGTCTAACGTAGTTAATCAAGTACGGAAATCAAACGTCCGGCATGGCGAACAAAGCCAAGACCACATCGACTTCCGAACGTGACGACACGGTCTTTGCCGTGCAACTGCTCATCAAAGCGGTGTTCACCGTAGGCGTGTTGCTGTTGCTGCTGTCCCTGCTGTCGTATCACGCCGATGACGTCCATATCTTGGCGGGCGGCATCGGGCCGCATGGCAACGGCATCAACAACTGGATCGGGCCGTTCGGCGCAACGCTCTCGGGCTTTTGGATCCGTGGGATTGGTATGGCCGCATACCCAGCTACCGTCCTGCTCCTCATGTGTATCACCATGCGTCTGGTAAGACGTGAACTGCGTCCTGTTACCGGGGTCTATTTCGCGGCTGTTTTCACCGCCGTCTTCGGCCTTTCCCTGCTGCTCGGCAATTTCCCCGGCTTCCTGTCGGCAGCCGCGGCACGACTGAATATTGCCGAAACGCCAGGCGGGGTACTGGGCCAGCGATTCTGTGAGCCCTGGGTTGACAGCAGCGGCGGCTGGCTGTCCTACGTTGTGCACCCGACCGGATGCATCATCATCTCCGTTGCCATGATCGTCGTCGGCCTAACGACCATCGGCTACTTCGACTGGCACGGCGACTGGTGGCGTCGTTTGCTCAAACGTAAAACCGCCAAACCAGCGCGCGCAGCGAAGAAAAAACGTGACAAACCGGCAGAGCTAACAAAGGGAAAAGCGGTAGAAATCGAAGATCCGGACGCAGCAGTCTTCAAGGGTGAAGCCGAACCGGAATGGGCCGAACCGGACGACCCCCTCGATCCGGAGATAGTGATCCAGGCAGCCGGGGCAGAGGCCGACGCCCCCCCCGAGCCGGGAATAGACCTCGACTTCGAACCGGTCCTGCCCAATGCCAACGCTGCCTGGCCGGACGCGCAGGGGCCGGCACCGACGTCGCGACCCGTGAACCCGCCACTAAGCGCCGGCATTACGCCGATCGACTACAAACTGCCGACGCCGCAGCTTCTGAAGCACGCCGCTACCAGCAAGAACAAGAAAGCTGTCACAGTCAGCCCCCGGGAAATCGCTGCCAAGAAAGAGATCCTGCAGGAAACGCTCGACAGCTTCGGCATCGACGGCACCCTCGGCGAAACCACCAGTGGACCGCGCGTGACGCTGTTCGAAATCAAGCCGGCGCCCGGCGTGCGCGTCGAGAAAATCAGCAGCCTGCAAAACAACATCGCCATGGCCTTGAAGGCCGAAAGCCTGCGCATCCTGACACCCATCCCCGGGCGCGACACGGTGGGAATCGAGGTGCCGAATGCAATTTCGGCACCGGTGACGTTCCGCGAGCTGCTGGAGCATCCGATGTGGCTGAAGAGCAAAGCAACAATACCGATCGCACTGGGTAAAGACATCAGCGGACAGCCTGTCATCCTCGACCTGGCCGAGGCACCGCACCTGCTGATTGCCGGCGCTACGGGCAGCGGTAAATCGGTGTGCATGAACACCCTGATCCTAAGTCTGCTCTTCCGCTTCCGCCCGGACGAGTTAAAAATGATCATGGTCGACCCGAAAGTCGTCGAGTTCAAAGGCTACGAAACCTTGCCGCACCTCGTCAGCCCTGTCGTGTCCGAGCCACAGAAAGTACCGATCATACTGCGCTGGACGCTGAGTCAGATGGAGTGGCGCTATCAGGTCCTGTCGAAAGCGGGCGTTCGCAACATCAGCTCCTACAACGCCCGCAAGATCCCCGATGAACCGGTGCTTGACAACGAGGGCAACCCGATCCCGGACACCCTGCCGTACCTGATCGTCATCATTGACGAGCTGGCCGACATCATAATGACCGCCAAGGCCGAAGTCGAGACGTCTCTGGCGCGCATCGCCCAGAAGGCCCGTGCCATTGGTATCCATACCGTGATCGCTACCCAGCGCCCGAGCGTCAATATCATTACCGGAATCATCAAAGCCAACTTCCCGACGCGCATCGCCTTCCAAGTGGCGTCACTGGCAGACTCGCGCACCATCCTCGACGGCAAAGGCGCCGAAACCCTGCTCGGCCGCGGCGACGCCCTGTTCAAGTCGCCGCGTGGCCCCCGTCTATCGCGTACACAGGGTGCCCTGACTGCGGACGAAGACATCGAGCGCGTGGTTGATTTCGTCTCGGCCCAGGCGGAGCCGGCATTCATCAACAATATCTTCTCAACCCCGGACCTGGAAGGCATCGCGGCAGCGGAAACCGCGGCAGCGGAAACCGCGGCAGCGGCCGGCGAAGCACCCTTGGCGCCCACTGGAAAGACGAGCGCCTTCGTGGGAGCCCAGTACGCCGATGCTGGCAGCTCTTCCAACGACAGCGACGAGGACCTTGTGCAACGCGCTATGCAAATCATCCTGCAGGACCGCCGCGCTACCACCAGTCACATCCAGCGCAAGCTTAGGATCGGGTATAACCGTGCCGCTCTGGTCATCGAGACGCTTGAAGAGCGCGGCATTGTCGGCCCACAGATCGGCACTGCACCGCGACAGATTCTCATCGACGAAGAAACCGTGGCCGCGGCCGGTGCCGATAATTGAATAAAGTTTCCCGATAACCTTCCTCCAGCCTGGACTCGACAACCAACAGACGGAAAATGCGCAACGAACTGAAACAGCAAAGCTTGCCCTGGAACGAACCCAGCGAAAACTCGCTCGTTGACGAGGAAGCGGTCGTTCAGCACCCAAACCAGACAGACCCGGCAGACATGATAGCCCCAGCGACTCCGGAAGTGGCGGCGACGCAGGATGTCGATGCAATCATGCCTTATCAACCGGAGGCCAGTACTGGCATCCAGGTGCCGAAGCCGGTCTCCGAACCTGAGTTCAACGACGCCGTCGAAGCCGCCAACGGCGCAACCGGCACGCCGGTCTCCTCTCTCGAGGAGCTCGCCGCCACCCTGCACAACCTCGCCTGCAACGGCACCCTCGGTCCACCGGCCGATGCCGAGGCTGCGGAGCTCGCAGAACCTGAAGCCGACTACTTCGTCGAACCAGAGGCTGCGGAGCTCGCAGAACCTGAAGCCGACTATTCGGCAAACGCCGATCTGGAGCGGAATACGTTCGTGCCGTCAGACAACGGCAGTAAAAGCATTGGCCGCAAACTACGCGAGGCGCGGGAGCGCCTACACCTGAGCGTCTCGGAAGTGGCAGAGGCGACACGGATTCGCAACGACTACATCATCGCCCTGGAGCAGCACACCATCAACGAGATGCCGTTGGCACCGGTGTATGTGAAGTCATACATCAAAAGCCTGTGCCGCCACTACGATATCCGGGCAGACGCGATGTTGACCGAGTACACCTCAGCACTGCCCCAGAGTAAAAGCTCCCACGCCGGGCTCGAGAAAATCGACGGGGACCCGCCGGCAACAAACGGGGAGGAGCGGTTTTCCATGGCGGTGAAGTGGTCGATGGTTGCGATCTTCGCACTGATTGCGGTGCTGACGATCTCATTCTTCGTAATCGACCGCAACCTCGACATCGCCACGGCACCGCCGGCATCAACGCTGCAACCACTGCAGGAGAAAGATCTCGGCCGCTTCATGCCGCCCAGTGAACTGCTGTTGCGCAAGCTTGAAGTCCCCGAGAACTAAGCGTCAGGGATGCGGCGCTTCACGCTGATTGAATTGCTAGTAGTGATCACGATCATCGCGATTCTCGCGTCGATGTTGCTACCGGCCCTGGGCAAAGCCAAGGAGCAGGCGTACCTCACGGTCTGCATCGGTAATCTCAAGCAGTGGCACGTATGCGGCATGAACTATGTCGACGACAACGATGATTTTTTTTCGGCCATTTATGATGACGAGTATAATGCCACCGGCCACGCAGACCATTGGGCCGGCAACAGAGCACCCGCTTATGCCGGTACTGGCGGCGCGCCACACCTGGATACGGATGGCAAGACGAAGTTTATCTCCCAGTGGCGCCCGGTGACCAAGCGGCCACTCAACGAATACGCCGGCTTTCACACAGACGGCGTCGAGATGAAGATGGCCCAATGCCGTAGCCACGGTGATCTGCCCAATGATAGCACGACACCGGATGGAACGAGTACTATGAGCAGGGAAACGAGTATATCGCCGCGGCGGGTAACTTCGGGCCTTGGACTATGAGCGGTGGCGATGGTGATGATGGGTTAATAGGAAACGAGTCGAATCTAATTAACCATATATCCAACACAGCTACTTTTGTCTTTCTGTCCGAAGGGCAAGCCGCTTATACTTCGCGCACCGGGGACACGCTTTCCAACCACAAGAAAGGGACGTGGTGGTACGAGGTCGTTTTCATGGACGGCCACGTCAACGGATTCGATTTCTGGTGTGGTCGCGGCCTGAGGTTCGACCTGGATACTGTCGACTTCACGAATACTCCGTCTGGGACTGCCTCGGTCGCCGTTACAGGTTGCCCATAGCCTGGAATGGCACGGACTGAAGGGCTTAGAAGTGCGATCTTCCTGCGCCAAGGGCGCTTCATAACTAGCCCAGGGTTGCCCGCATATTACTCCTCCGGCGCCGCCTCAATGTCCTTCAGCTTCGCGAACAACTCGTCGTGCTGAGGGTCATTCTCGTATGTGCGCAAGACCAGAGGATAGCGGCTCGATAATTCCTTATACGTCATCATCGCTTTCTCGAGGGCGTTATCGCCGAGCAACATCTCGATGGTGAAAAGCATCGACAGTGGCGTGTAGACCGGGTCATCACAGCGGAACCACACAAAACACGCATGGCTCATGGCAGCCACAAGCTTGTCTCGCTTGTAATACAACCGGGCAATGGCCAGATAGGCAATCGTGTTGGCCCGCAGATTCTGGATCTTCATGTCAATCGCGCCTTTGAGCACGATGAACGCCTCGTCTTCCCGTCCGAGTTGCCGCAGGATCTCGCCGAGATAGGCAATAGCGGTGGCGTGAAAATTCGATGTTTTGTCGGTTCGATCGCGAATGAGCTTGAACTGGTCGTAGGCTCGATCCCACTGTTGGCGCTGGAATGCCAGCATGCCCAACCCCAGCGAACCGGCAAGCCGATGGCCGGAGTCATCGCTCTGGGCTAAAAGCGTGTAAGCGGTCTCGGCAGAGGCGAAGTTATTGAGTTCCATGTAACGCCGGCCGATCTGCGCCAGCAACTCAGGTACGAAATCGCCAGCCAGCTCCTCCGACTGCAGCAGGTCCGTAAAAATAGCCAGCGCCTCATCTTCCTGATCCGTCTCCCACAGAGCGTAGCCGAGAAAGAGTCTGGCTAGATTGCGCTCGTCGAATGTCGGGACACCGACGCACACCCGGAAGTCACGAATCGCGGCGGTGGTGCGCCCCTGCCGGTAATGTTCGCTGCCACGTCGATAACGGGCGCGCGGCACGAATGCGTGCTCAGGATACTTCTCGAGAAAGCCATCGAGAATATTAATCGCCTCTTCGGGCGCGCTTATCTGTATTTTTAATTCGGCCATGTGTAGCAAGACTTCCGGTGCTTTCTCATGGCCTTCAAAGGTTTCGTACAACAGGTTCAGATCGTCGAAGGCCTTGGTATAATTCTCAGCATGAATCTCGCATTCTGCGGCAGTATAGAGCGCCTCGAAATGTCGTTTCGAGGCAGGGATCTTCATGACCCGCCGGTAGGTCGCCGCGGCTTTCTTCAGTTCACGCGAGCGGATATAGATGTCTCCCAAGATCATCAGCGCATCCTCCTGGTACTGCCACTTACCCCAAAACCGTTCGAGCGCCGTCTCGAAAGCGGTGGCGGCCTCAGGGAACTGCTCGAGCTCGACATGACTCTGGCCCATGAAATAAAAGGCGTTGGCGGCCTGCTCGTGGTGCGGGTAATCATTGACGAAACTGCGGGCACGCTCGATGCATGGCTCGTGGCGGCCAAGGTGGTATAGGCACTCAACGGCATCGAACTCGGCGAATTCGTAATATTCCGATTTACCGAACGCCGCCAGCCGGTCGTAGAAGGCCAGGGACGGCTCATATCTCTTGAGATGTTTACAACTGACGCCCTGTAGGTAGAGTGCGTCCGGCCCTTGCTGTTTGGCGTCCTGGAACAGATCGATGATTTCCTGGGGCCGCCCGCCGAGGCGCAGCAATGTCCAGCCGAGGTTGATCCGGGCCTGATCGGTAAAGTCGCCGTCGGGATACTCGTCGATCAGGGTTCGGTAACGCTTCACGGCCCTTTCTTCGGCCTTCTGCAAAGTCGCCAGCGAGGCCAGGCGGAACAGTACTTCCTGACGCAGCTTCAGCGGTGTATCGGCAAAGTCTGCCAGCTCCTTGAAAAGTTTCTTGGCCGCCTCGAGCTCGCCGAGGTGCCGGTGGATGTAAGCGAGTGACAACCGCGCGTAGATACGAAAGCGCGGATCATCGCCCAGCGGCAGGTTCGCCACTTTTCTGAATTCCCGTTTCGCCGCGGCCGTGTTGCCAGTCTTATTGTAGACGACGCCGGCGTGGTAGTGGAGCGCTTCCCGCACAGGCGGTGCCATGTCCTCGGGTTTAGCCTCCTGCAGCAACTTGAGGGCACCTTCCGGATCGTCCTTCTCGAGGCACAGGTTCATCACGTTGACGATGGACTGGTGGCTGAGTTTGTGGCTCGGAAAATGGTGGCGCAGCTGGTTGTATACGGTCAGTGCCTGGTCGATCTCCTTCTCGTAACGCAGGGATTCCGCCCAATTGAAATAGGCTCGCGGCAGGCCCTCGAACTTGGGATACTTCTTGATCAGTTCGAGGTATTCGCGCGCCGCCATCTCGTACCAGCCGCGGCGGAACATGCCATCAGCGATACTGGCTTTGTTCTCGGCCTGGATGCGCCAGGGCTCGGCGTCAGTCGGGTCGGGTTCGACAGCGTCCGGCAGCGGACCATCCGGCTCAGGCTCCTGGGCCTGCATAGCGGGCACCAGCAGACAACAGATGGCGGCCAGGCAAAGAATCAGTTGCTGACGCGCGGCTCGGACAATCTCTGCGATGACTTGCAACATGTTTGCTGCCTGCGGTCCGGTCCGGGATATTCTACGGCTGGTTCTCTTCGGGCAAGGTCGCGAACGAGACGTTCCAGATGTCGACTTTTCGGCAGATGTCGAGCAACCCTATAACCTTTTCGTGGTGCGTTTTGCGGTCGGCACGGATGATCACCGGCGGGCTCTTGTGCTCCTCACCGATAGTCTGCAGCAGACCTTCAATTCGCAGCAGCGACATCTCGATCGAGTTGACAAAGTACCGGCCTTCGCCATCGACGTTGATCATGATTTCGTCGGGTTGACGAGTTGACTGAGCGCCAGTCTGGGATGTCGGCACTTCGATACCGACTTTCGTTTCCCATTCCGCAAATATCGAAGCGACCATGAAGAAAATCAAAAGCAGAAAAACGACGTCGATCATCGGTGCCATCTGGAAGCCGACTTCACGTCCCTGGAACTTCTTGCGAAAGTTCATTCGTCAACCGCCTTCGTCTGATTCGCAAGACCATCGTTCATGCGCTTGGGATGGAAGAATATGTGCTGCAGCAGCTGATTGCACGAGGCCTCCAGGCGCGACACTACGCGCGTCACCCGGCCGCGAAAATAGGAGAACAGGATCATCGCCACAATGCCCACAACGAGACCGCCGGCAGTCGTCAGCAGAGCCTTCGATACACCATTTGCCAGGCCGATGGGTTTTACCGAACCGAAATTTTCCTTGAGGCTGACGAAGGCCTCAATCATACCCAGAACGGTACCAAAAAGACCGACCATCGGCGCAATGACGGCAATGTCCATGAGGTACTGGATGCGCTGCCACAGCAAGCTTGCCTGGCGACCGCCGGCGTCTTCCACGGCGTCGCGGACGGCGGCGTAATCCACTTCGGGATGCTCCGAGATGAGGCGCGCCGCCGGTTCAAGTATGGCAGCGCCCGAGCTCTTGCTGCGGCGACAGATCTCATACAACGCCTCGGCATCACCCTCGGTGGCAGCCTCTTCGGCATTGAACAGGAAGCGCTGCGGAACGATCACATTGAAACGCAGCGACAGCAGATAGTAAAACACCATTATCGTCGTCAGCACGGACATGCCGATGAGGATATACATTGTCCAGCCACCGTCCTGGATGATCTGGGTGAACGGTACGGTGTCAAGATCAGGTAACGCGGGCGGGCCACCGGACGGCGGTGTGCTTTGGGCGAGCAGAAGAAGGAAAGACATCTATCATCTCCAGTCAGGAGCGTTCTCGGGCTGGGTTATACATAATGCTGTCACGGACTGCAAAAAACCAGTGCCGATTAAGACCGGCTAATATACGCCCGGTTCCAATCTAATGCTATAGGTGTATTTGTGGTACGGCGTATTCCTACCCGAGATCGCGGCTCACAGAGACGACGACCGTTGGACTGCTTTTCAACGCTTAGCTTTAGCGCCATCCGATTTCACAGGCGAATCACGAAGCCCGCAACCTGCACTGCAGCGTCCAGCTGTACGCGCTCCAAGTCATCGCCGAAGACTTCCACCGCGCCGGTTTCGATGTCGGCGCGAATGCCTCGGACGCCCTCCACAGCAGACATCGCAGCCTCCAGTTTACGGACACACCCCTGGCAGACCATGCCGTCGACCAGCAGCTGGACACCAGATCTCTCGTGCCGACGCCGTAGCCGGCGACGGATGTCGCCAACCGCGAACCACAACAGCAGCGCGCTCAGCATCCACGCAGCAATAGCGGCAACCCAGCCGCCGTGGGCAGGCGCAGACGCCACAGGTACCGCCGTCACCGGGACAACAAAGGCAAAAATATATCCCAGTCCGACACTGCCGAGGATGATCACTGCAAGGTAGGCCCCGAGAACACGGGCACCGAAACCGCGATAGACCGCGCCGATCGTGGCAATATTCGTCGCCGGCCCGGCCATCAGAAACACCAGTGCCGCACCCGCGGGGAATCCGGCGTGCACCAGCGCTGCAGCGATCGGCACGGAGCTCGTGGCGCAGACATACAGCGGCAACGAAATCAGCAAGGCCAGTATCAGCGCGGGCAATGACGACCCGACTGCGGAGCCCGCGAAATAATCGGCCGGCACCAGGGTCGTAATCAAAGCCGAAACCAAAACACCAAAAACGATCCAGCGCCAGACCATATACAGCAGATCGCCAATACCATAGTCCAGGATTCGCCGCAATTTAGATCCTCGCGCGGGCGCCGGCGCAACAGCAGCAGCAGCAGCAGGCGGGATCGATTTCGTCACCAGGTCGGCAAGCTGCCCACCCATCAAGCCGGTCACGAAGGCACTGAGGACTTTGAAGACGGCGAACGGCCAGCCGAGGAACGAGGCGCTCACCAGGATCGAGTCGACGCCGGTCTGCGGCGTGCTGATCATGAAACCGAGGGCGGCACCCCGGCTGGCGCCCTCGCGCCGGATACCCAGTGCTGCAGGAATAACGCTGCACGAGCAAAGCGGCATCGGCACGCCGAGCATGACCGCTTTGACGACACTGCCTGTCGAGGCAGATCCAAGATGACGTCGGATCAAGTCCGGCGGCAGAAACACATGCAGCAACCCCGCTACCAGCGTGCCCAGAAACAGCCACGGCGCCAGCGACAGCATGACATCCCAGACGTTGTGCAGATAGGTCACGTCTTGATATGGTAACCGCGATGGAACAACACGCAGCAAGCTACAAATGGGATGATCGCGGAAAACAGGACGGTGACTACCGCCACCGGCAGAGAAATGTCGCTGATCCCTAGAAAAGCGTATCGCAGACCGTTGACGAAATACAGAATCGGATTGGCCATAGCGATCTTCTGCCAAAGGACGGGCAGCATGCCCACCGAGAAGAAGACACCGCCAAGATACGTGAGCGGCGTCAGCACATACGTCTGAAACAAGGACAGACTGTCAAAGTCCTCGGCCCACAATCCCGATAAAAATCCGAAGCTTGCGAAGGCGAACGACACGACGACAATGAAAAACAGCGCTGTCGGCAGATGCAGGATCTCCACACCGGCCATCACGACGGCAGCGGCAGAAACGATGACACCGGTACAGATACCGCGGGCAACCCCCCCCAGGATAATGCCAAGCACGATCTCGAACGACGACATAGACGACACCAGCAGTTCCTGGATGTTGCCATGGAACCGGGCGATGTACAAGGACGACGAGGTATTCTGATAGGCCCCGTTGATGACGCCCATCATCACCAGGCCGGGTACCAGGAATTCCATGTAACTGACGTTTTGCACCTCGGAGATGCGCGAGCCCAAGGAATACCCGAAAATCAGGATGTACAGCATCGTTGTGATCAGCGGCGGAACCAGAGTCTGATTCCAAACCCGCAGAAACCGGTGGCACTCGCGTAGCACGAGTGTCTTGAAGCCAACGAAGTTGCCGCACGTCAGTTTCGGGGCGTAAATGTGTTCGTCACTGCTGTTCATTGTCTGGTGAGGTTTACGAAAACTTGCTCGAGCTGATTGCCGGCCGGCCGAATATTGTCGATACACACACCGGCGGCGATCAGGCGTTCAAGGATGCTGTGATACGGCATCTGCCGCCGATTGAAGGTCACGGTGAGTTCGTTGCTGCCCTCGGTCGCCTCGACCTGTAACTCCCCGAAATTCTCGAGCGTACCGTTGGTGAGCGGCGCAGTCAGGGTGATATGCACCGCTTCTGTAGTCAACCGCGCCACCAGGTTGCGGGTCGTGTCGACGGCGACAATACAACCTTCGTTGATGATGGCGATACGGTCGCAGAGAGCCTCAGCTTCTTCGATGTAATGCGTCGTCAGCAGGATGGTCGTGCCCTCGGCGTTGAGCCGGCGGAGATACTGCCAAAGCAAACGGCGCAGATCAACATCGACGCCGGCGGTGGGCTCGTCGAGGATCAGAATCTTCGGTCGGTGCATCAGGGCACGGGTGATGATCGCGCGGCGCTTCATGCCGCCGGACAGATTGCGTAACTGGGTGTCGGCCTTGTCGGTCAGGTCGAACTCGGCAAGCAGTTCGTCGGCGCGGGCTTCGCAGGTACGCCTGGGTAGACCGAAAAAACCGCCCTGGAAGACCAGCATGTGCCTGAGGCGAACAAAGACGTCGAAGTTGAACTCCTGCGGTACCAAACCGACGAGACGCCTGCAATCGCGGTAGTCGTCGTCGATGTCGCGCCCGAATATGGCAACATCGCCGGCTGTCTTGTTACACAAGCCGGCGAGGATATTGATAGTGGTCGTCTTGCCCGCGCCGTTGGGCCCGAGCAGACCGTAGAAGTCCCCGGGCTGAATCTCGAGGGCGATGCCGTCGAGTGCCGTGACGTCGGGGTAATGCTTGTCGAGCTTGCTGATTTGTACGGCGGGCGTCATGGCAGGCATGCGGTGTTCAGGTGCAAAGGAGAAACATACGACCGCATACCGCCACCTGCAATAATCGTTCCACGATGTCTCCGCGCTCGGGGTACTTTCGCAAACGCCGTGGATCGCAAGCGCGGAAACTGGTAATCGCTCAGGTCGCGCTGGCGCCGCGAGCCATCACCAGTTTGCCGGAACGGACAATTTCGACGATGCCATACTTTTCGAGGATCAACTCAAGCGCATCAAGCTTGTCGGAGTTGCCGGTAGCCTCCAGCAACAGCGTCGTATCGCTGATGTCGATGGACTGACACTTGAAATGCTCGGAGATCTGCAGTACTTCGGTGCGGCGTTCGGCCTTGCAGTCCACCTTGATCAGGGCCAGTTCGCGCTGAACAACGACGTCGCCTGTATGATCGGTCGCATGGATGACATCGATCAGCTTATTGAGCTGCCCCAGGATCAACACCAGCGTCGCGGGATCGCCGGTAGCCGTTATGCTCATTCGAGAGAGCTGACGATTGTGCGCCGGCGACACGACCAGACTGTCGATGTTGTAACCGCGCCGCGAGAACACCAGAGATATACGGATCAAGACGCCGGGCTTATTGTTGACCAGCAGACTGATAGAATGTGAATCTTCACGAGCCATTCGATGAATTCCTTTTTACGAAAACAACACCAACGCGAGGCCGGTGCTGCGATGTTCGGTGACCGGGACAGAGAATCAGGTGCTGCCCCGCGGCTGTGCCAACTTGGTACGGGGATTCTCCAGCAGCATCGAAGAATACGGCTCGCCTGACGGGATCATCGGGAAGACGTTGTCCTCCTTCTCGACCTCGGCATCGATGACGCACGGGCCATCGTTGTAGTCGAGCGCCTGCTGCAGCACACGCTTGATGTCGGCGTTGCGCTTGATGCGGAACCCCTTGGCGCCGCAGGCTTCGGCCAGCTTGACGAAATCAGGGTTGCCTTTCATCTCGACGCCGGACAGGCGGTTGTCGAAGAAAATATTCTGCCACTGCCGTACCATGCCGAGGTAGGAATTGTTGATGATCAGAACCTTGACCGGCAGCTTGTTAATCACCGCGGTCGGCAGTTCGGCCATGGTCATCTGGAAACCACCGTCTCCCACAACGGCAATGACCGTCTTACCCGGAAACCCTAGTTGCGCACCGATCGCGGCAGGGAATCCGAACCCCATGGTACCGGCACCGCCGCTGGTGATCCAGTGGTTGCGCTCAGTGGTGCGACAGAACTGCGCCGCCCACATCTGATGCTGACCAACGTCGGTTGTATACACCGCGTCCCCACCGACCAGCTGGTCAAGCTCGTACAGCACACTCTGCGCTTTGAGACCGCCCTTCTTCTTGAAGCTCAGCGGGAACTGGCGCTTGAACTTGGCGATCTCCCCGAGCCATGCCTTGGTGTCGCCAGGCTGCAGCATGGTGTTGAGCTCTTCGACGACCAGTCGGGCGTCGCCGTGAATGCAGTGGTCCATCGTGATCAGCTTGTTGAACTCGGCAGCATCGATGTCGATATGGATCTTAACCGCGCCGTCACAGAATTCGTCGGCCTTGCCAATGATGCGGTCGTCCCAGCGCGAACCTATCGACATGATCAGATCGCAGTTCATCACCGCCTTGTTGGCATAGGCGGTGCCGTGCATGCCAAGCATTCCCAGGCTGAGATCGTGCGTTTCGGGAAAGCCCCCCTTGCCCAGCAGGGTCGTCGTCACCGGAATCTGCATACGCTCTGCCAGGTGACGAACCGCCTTGCCGGCGTCCGATATCAGGGCGCCGTGGCCGACCAGCAGCAGCGGACGCTTGGCCTCGTGCAGGCACTGGGCTACCGTTGCGATCTGGTCGGAGTCGCCGTGGGTCGGGATGGTGTAGCCGGGCAGGTGCATTTCTCCGCCGGAATCGAGCGTCACCGGCGCCAGTGCAATGTCCTTGGGCATGTCGATCAGCACCGGACCCGGCCGACCGGTCGCCGCCAGAAAGAAAGCTTCGCGCATGATGCGCGGCGTGTCGTTCGCATTCCTTATAAGGTACGAATGCTTGACGACCGGATAGGAGATGCCAGAGACGTCCGCCTCCTGGAAAGCGTCGAGGCCAAGATTGCCAACGACTGTCTGCCCACAGATCACCACCAGCGGTGCGGAATCCATCTGCGCCGTCATGATCCCGGTGATCGCGTTGGTCGCACCGGGTCCGGAGGTGACCAAAACAACGCCGGGCTTACCCGTAGCGCGGGCGTAGCCATCGGCCATGTGCGTGGCACCCTGTTCGTGGCGCACGAGGATCAGCTTGAGCGAAGAATCCAGCAAAGCATCGAAAATCGGCATATTCGCGCCGCCGGGATATCCAAATATATACTCCACGCCCTGCTGTTGGAGGCCATCAATGATTGCCTGAGCCCCAGTTCTCGTCACAGCCTTCATTTTATCACTCCATTTTGGGGCCGGACCGGCCCAAGTCCCAGAAAATCCCGATTAATCGAAAAATGATCGCTCCATCGCGGTGCTTGAATCAAGAAAATAGTACTTTTTTCCCAAAAGGCCAACTCTTTTCTAAAAAAAAGTTCCTAAGATGGTGATTATTACCACAAATACGCGCCTTGCCTTACGCGGAATGGCTAAAAAGTGCAAAAAAGTCACGAAGTAGACCCTCTTCCGATATGTTTCTAAAGAAATTTATCGCGAATTGCTACCAGCTGCTCTGGAAGTATAGTATCCCTCTCCCGCTTCGGACACTCCCGGTTCAGATAAAAACCGACGACAAGATGAACTTCGACGAAACCAGCAAGTCATATCTCATCTCGAGCCTCCCGAGCCACGAACGGCCACGCGAGCGCTTGCTCGAATCCGGGCCCGATGCCCTCAAGGACGCCGAGCTGCTGGCCATCGTCCTGCGAACGGGACCGACCGGTAAATCAACGCTCGACCTGGCGCGGGAACTGCTCCAACATTTCGACAACAGCCTGTTGCTCCTGGCCCAGGCAAGCCCGGCCGAACTCGAACAGGTCCATGGCATCGGGCCGGCAAAGGCGGCCGACTTGAAAGCGGCCTTCGCCCTGGCTGAACGCCTGGCCAAGTACAAGCAGGGCGATAAACCGAAAATCACCACGCCCGAGCAGGCCGCCGGACATATGCGAGAGAAATTTCGCCAAAAACGGCAGGAAGAGATTTGGGTCATCCTGCTCGACGCCCGCAACCAGTTAATCCGCTCGGAGATGGTCACCATCGGCCTGCTCGACCGCAGCCAGGCACACGCGCGTGAAATTTTTCGACCGGCGATCCAGCACAGCGCCGCCAAGCTCATTCTGGCTCACAACCACCCGTCCGGTGACCCGACGCCGTCGCCCAACGACATCAGTTCGACCCGTGACCTGATCAAGACCGGCGAGATCATTGGCATCCCGGTAATCGACCATGTCGTGGTTGGTCTCCCACAGGACGGACGGTGCGATTACTACAGCTTTCGTGAACACGAACTGATCAACTAAGCCCCTCCAACACCGGAGCATGATATGAACGGCAAGCAGAAATTTGTCGCCGGCGTCCTCGTCACCGTGCTGGTGCTCAACCTGGTGATCGGCTTTCGCGTCTATTGTGCCATCGCCCGCGAGAGCGATGAAGAAGAGGGCCTGCACCGCCTGCGCCAATTCGTCACCGTCATGCAGCTCATCCAGAAGCACTATGTCGACAAGACCGACGTCGCCTACGAAAAGTTGGTTTACGGCGCCATGACCGGCATGGTCGGCTCACTCGACCGCTTCAGTTCATTCATTCCGCCGACTGAATATATCGATATGCGCGAGGAAACCGAAGGCGAATTCGGCGGCATCGGCGTCTTCATCTCGATCCGCAACGACAGGCCTACCGTGATCGCACCGATGCCGGATTCCCCGGGCATGAAAGCCGGTTTGCAGGCCAAAGATCAGATCGTTGAAATCGATGGCGTCCTCTCTACCGACCTGCCGCTCCCCGATGCCATCCGCATGATCAAGGGCGAGCCCGGCACCTCCGTATCATTGACGGTCTATCGCCCCGAGACCAACCAGACCTTCAAAGTCGACGTCGTCCGTGCCATCATCGAGATTCAGACCATCCGCCGCCCCGCAGTATTACCGGGCCAAATCGGCTACCTGTTAATTACCCAATTCAACGAAAACACCGCCGATGATTTGCGCGAAACGCTCACACAGATGCGTCACGACGGCATTCGTGGGCTGATCGTTGATCTGCGCTTCAACCCAGGCGGGCTGCTGACGTCCGCTATCGACGTCTCGTCCATGTTCGTCGAACATAAGAAACTCATCGTCTTTACCGAGGGCAACAAGCGCACGAAAAAACAAGAGTACAACTCGCTGTCTGGTGAGAAATTTTCCGACCTGCCCTGCGTCCTGCTGATCAATGAGGGCAGCGCCAGTGCCGCCGAAATTGTTGCCGGCTGCCTGCAGGACTACAACCACGCCGTGGTGATCGGCGAGAAGAGCTTTGGGAAAGGCTCGGTGCAGAGCATCATCGAGCTCGACGATGGCAGCGCCCTGCGCCTGACAACCTCGAAGTACTACACACCCGGCCGACGCGTCATCCACGGCAACGGCATCGAGCCGGACATCATCGTGGACATCAGCGATGAAGATGCCGGTCAGGTCCATCGTCAACTTTCACGGCCGGACGGTGCCGAGCCCGAGACCGATGAGCCAGCGAACATCGAGGACCTGCAACTCGACCAGGGCGTCGAAATCGTCCTTGACCTCATCCGACGCACTGGTGGCGAAGTCAACTCCAGCGCGCGACCAAGCAGCGCCAGCGTTCAGAATGCTACACAGGCCATACGCGAAGAACTCGCCGTGGCCACGGAAGCCGGTAACGCGGCGCTCGGCGACGCCCCAGCGCCGGTGGCACCGTGATCGTTCTCGGCATCGAGACCAGTTGCGACGAAACCGCTGCCGCCGTCGTCCGTGACGGGCACCAGGTACTCGCCAGCGTTATCGCCTCGCAGATCGCCAAACACGCACCGTACGGCGGTGTCGTGCCGGAGCTCGCAGCGCGCGAACATCTCCAAGCCGTTGATCCTGTCGTCCGGCAGGCGGTCGAACAAGCGGACATCACCATCGACGCTGTCGACGCCGTTGCGGTGACCGCAACGCCCGGGTTGCTGCCGGCGCTGCTGGTCGGCGTCGCCTATGCCAAGGGCCTGGCGGCCTCGTTGAAGCGGCCGCTGATTGCGGTCGATCACCTGCAGGGGCATGTCTTTGGCGCGCTCATTGATCACCCGGAGCACGTACGCAACCCCGCGATTTATCCGTTGTTGGCGCTGATCGTCTCCGGCGGCCATACGCTGCTGGTGATGGTCGCCGCCGATGGTGCGTGCCGTACCATCGGCCAGACCTTGGACGACGCTGCGGGCGAGGCCTTCGACAAAGCCGCGAGAATCCTCAACCTCGGCTATCCTGGCGGGCCGGTCATCGATCAACTCGCAACATCTGGCAATGCCAAGGCCATTGACTTCCCCCAGGGTCTTGTCGGCCGTGCCGGGACGCCCGTGCGCCAGGAAGACCGCTACAACTTCAGCTTCAGCGGCGTCAAGACATCCCTGCTGCAACACGTGCGCAAACGTTTCGGTCCGGACGGCGCCGCCACAGAGGCACAAGTCCCCGAGCTGCTCGACGTCATTGCCAGCTTTCAGAATTCCATCGTCTCAGTGCTGGTGCGCAAGACGATCGCAGCCGCAACCGAGTTCGGCGCCGCCACCGTCGTGCTTTGCGGCGGTGTCGCCTGCAACAGTCATCTGCGCCGAAAATTGCAGGAAGCAACCGACGATACCGGCGTCAGACTGATCATCGCACCACCGAAGTATTGTGTCGACAACGCCGCGATGATCGCCGGCCTGGGCTGCTATCAATTTGATGTCGGCCTGACTTCGCCCCTGGATATCGACGCTCATCCGCGCGCCCGCCCCTTCGTCGAGCTCCCGTTCGGCCCAGACCGTTGAATCAAGCAGTTGAGAAACTCGGGTGATCGTAATACTTACAACAGCCGGAGCTGGGCCAGAGCCAGGAAGGAGTAGATCTCTTCTTCGCCCGTGTAAAGTTCCCTGAACCGGTCACGGCTGACGATGCCGTACCAGCCGAGGGGATGATCGTAAACGCGATCAACGCTCGCTTTGCGCATAGCTACATAGGCGCGCTTCGCCGAGTCGAAGATGCCAAGGCTCCTGGCAATTTTTGCGAAACTGCCGATGGCACTGCTCGACAATGGTGCAGGCAGCCGGTCATCCAAGCCGATGACGTAGGCATCGTAGAATTGTTTGTCGAGTCGCCATTCCAGCGGCACGCATTGCCAGAACGCCAGCACTTCGCGCTCCCAAAACGGCAGCAGCCAGCTGAAGCCGAAGCTCTCGTATATCCGCACCGAATTGGCAATGAACTTTGCCTGCCGCTCCTGCCAGTCCCAACATTCGAAAGCACTCACCGCCTCGGCCATGGCCACGTGGCTCCCCGGTGCAAGAGTGTTACGGATTTTGTCACGGAGCTGTTGCTCCAACGCGGTCTCGGACATCGTCCAATCACGAAAGCCGTAGACCCTGTGCAAGGGCCAAAGCGAATACTGGATGCGGAAGATCGCATCGACCAGGCGGGACGTCCCGACCTCCCGCCGCAGCAGGTCCTGGGGTATATGGCTGCCTGCCAGGAAATCCATCGAATGTCCGGGCATGAACACGGCATCATCAGGAAGCCGGCGCTGCCGTTGCAGTTCGTAAACGGCGGGCCAGTCCTGCAGCAGCACGACGGATGTCATGCCGCTGGCGGTCCGCAGCAAGTCCTGACAGGCAGGCAGGGAAAACCAGTCGCACCACTGCTCATTGGAATACGGCACGAATTCCCATCGGTACCCGAGCCGGACTGCGACCTGCTCGGCGATAACGGATTCATCGTTGCCAGGCTGCCCATAGCCGTAGCAGATTACGTTGTCGTAGCCGATGCGTTTTAGCATCAACGCGATCAGCCGGGAATCACGGCCGCCACTGAGCGGCAACGCGATAGTGCGCCCGGCGATGGCTTCAAGTTCCCGTTCGATCACTCGTTGCAAGGTTGCATCCCAGCGCTCGGCAACGATCTCGCGGCTGTCCTGAAATGGCTCGGCGTGCTGAAACTCGAAGTACCTATACCGATTGATTTCGCCAGAACAGGCGGGCAGCAGTATCGCTTCGCCAGCCTGTACCTGACGGACTCCGGGCAAAAGGGTATAACGGTTGCTGACTTGCCCAGCCATGAGGAATTCAGCAACGGAGAGATCGTCGAACCGCCTGCTGTCGGAGTCGTCCGCCAGCTCCTGCGGGTCGTCGCTCAGGCGGTGGCGATCATCACTGCTGCTGTAGAACAGCGGGATGCTGCGGATCACGTCGCACACCGCTGTGAGGCCGCTATTGTCCTGCCGCACGGCGGCGAAATGACCGTCGCACGCCTGAACCAACGCCACGGCGTCGATGAACGCCAAGCCCTTCCAGGCGGTATCGAGTGCCGCTGCATCGAGTCGGCTTCCATCGAGCCAAGCACAGCCGAACAGATGCGTGCTGCCGAAGTGCTGCCAGCCAGGGTGGCGTAATTCCAGGTTCAGTTCCATTATCTATCAGTCTACGCGGTCGAGCAGCGCCGCGACCCGGTGATCATAGGTGTGATTGTTGATGACAAAATCATAGGCCTGCTCGGCGATGCGAGTGCGGCACCTGTCGTCCTTGAACTGCTCGATCGCCTCGTCGATGTCGGAAAGGTCTTTCTTGACAGCAATGTAGTGTTCATCCGCCTTCAGGATACCGTTGTAGTCGCCTTCTACGAGAATCTGGCAGGTCCTTGTGCCGATCGGTTCAAAGTGACGTGACGATATCGCCTTGGCCGCGCGAAACTCTCTGCCACTGGTCAGTTCCGGTGTCCAGATATCATCGAAGCCGACGTCTGGGTTCCGCCGGATCATACGCCGGGAAATGTCCATCGCCTCCCCTTTGCAATCGAGATAATAGGTCCCGGATTCGGCGCCGACAATACCGCGGCAGCGGTTCAAAAAAACAGCCCACTCCTCGCGCGGCACGTTGCGCAAGCGTATATCACAATTGAGATCGTGGGCGGCACCGCTGTCGTTGAAGTACATGATCAGATTGGTGCGTTCCCAGTCACCAATCTGTCGCTCGTACAGCGAACCGATGAAGCCGACGTCGATGTCGCGTTCCACCTGGTTATCGCGATAGAGCCGTGGATTCAGCGCGTGGGGCGTGGCGACAAGCTGTGCGGAGGGGTAGTCATATATCCACCCGGCCACATCGAGCGGCAATTGTGTGCAGACAAATTCTGTACCGGTCGAGTTAATGAACTCAGCTTTCTTCGTCATGAATTCGTACTCGTTACTGAAAAATACGACCAGGCGCCCATTTCGGTTCTGATAAGCGGCCTCGGCTGCGAGCAACGCATCCATGTGCTGTCCGGTTGCGGAATGTAAAAGGACAATGAGGTCGTAGTCGCGAATCCGTTTGAGTTGGCGCCGGTAACCAAAGTAGTCGTTGATGTCGCAGGCCGTGACTGCCAGCCGTGGCGATTGCACAAAAGCCTCGCGCCAGTCGTCGATAAAGGAGTAGACATTGTACTGGCGGGCGAGCAGTCGGCCGTGAATGGTACGATTGCGATGCAGGCCGAACGGCAAGGTGCTGTTTTCATCGAGACCGAAGGCACCCCGAAGCGTCGTAAATCCGAGCGTTTTGATGCCCGAACCATTGGCATCAAGTAGAAGGGTTTTCAGGCGCTCGGCCATGGGCGGTAGTTTACCTGGCGGTGGGGTGAGAAAGGGAATTCAAATATAACCTCGCCGGGCATTAACGTAAGGTTAGGCGTCCGATCTAGATCTCAGCATTACAGGCGGCGAGGTTCACGGCGTGGCGCTCGATACAGGTCTCGATCACCGATAAATTCTCGCGCGTCCACGCGATCGTCCTCTCCAACCCGGTCCGGATATCCACTCCCGCCGAGAAGCCGATCTCCAGGTTCGATTTTTCCGTACTCCCGTAGCGCTTGCCGGACCGGTCCCAGGTCCTCGGCGCGACGGTTTCGAGCGCTGCTGTGCTGCCGGTCATTTCGACGATCAATTCCGCCAGTTCACGGATCGACGTCTCGATGCCGGACGCCAGATTATAGACTCCGGCCGCGGTCCCCCTGGCGGCACACAGTATGAGCCCGCGGGCGATGTCTTCGACGTAGATGAAGTCGCGCGTCGCGGCGCCGTTTTTGTCCAGGAGCAGCGACATGTTTTTCAGCGCTCGGTAAACAAACGTCGGGGTGACGTTGCGCCAAACCGTGTGCGGTGTGCCGCGCCAGCGTCCCGCCCCGAGGATTTCTCCCGGCCCATAGACATTTTGAAAGCGGGCCTTGACGCATGGCAACGCGTATTGATGATAGTAGTAGTTCAGGTACAGCTCACCGATGATTTTCGAGATCTGGTATGGGCTGTCGTAGTACAGCGAAATCTTTGCATCCTCGGTCGAGGCCTGGGCATCGTCAAAGGTTTTCTCTGCGACCGTGCAGCCGGCTGAAGCATAGACGACTTTCTTCAGGCGACCAAAGCCCTTGATACGTTCGCAGAGCTTGAGGGTCGTCAGCGTGTTGTTCTCGTGGTCCTGCAGCGGATCGTTGATCGAGCTCTGGTTGCCATGGAATGTGGCCAGGTGGAAAATGTAGTCGAAGTCGTCATCGATCGTACCAAGCACGGCGTCGTCTGTGATCGATCCGTTGACAAACGACACGCGTTCGTCGCCGGGGATATTTCTACGCTCTGCCGACAGCAAATTATCGATCACAACGATCTCGTCCGACCCTGCGGCAAGCAGCTGGCGGACCAGATTGCTGCCGACAAAGCCGGCGCCGCCAACGACGAGGCAATTTGTCGCAGAGAATTCCCGCACTGTTTCTATTCTGACCTTTTCTCGATGACGTTCTTCAGATGGGTGAAGGTCTGCGTGATGCCGTGTTCCTTGTACCACTCGATGGCTGCTTTGATGCCGTTCTCCAGCGGCGTACTTGCCTGCCAGTCAAAGTCCTGATTGGTCTTGCTGGGATCGATCAGGATTGTGAACACGTCGTCTTCGGATCGAGGCCGTACCTCGACCTCCTCATCCAGCTGGATCTCAAGCGCTTTCACGGTGCCATCGAACAATTCCTTGATGGAATAATCGGTGCCACTGGAAATGTGATAGTACCCCTGGCTGCCCATTCCATTCAAAGCCTTCACGACGACCTCGATCAGGTCATCGACGAAGATGAAATCCCGTCGCGTATCCATCACAAAACATGGCAGGCCCTTGGTCAGGCGATGGTAGAACGTAGGGAGCGGGCCGCTTAGGTTGCGCGGGCCATACGCATTGGCCAGGCGAAACGAAATCAACTCCGCACCGCTGAGCTCGAGGTATTGCTCGGCTGCCGTCTTGCTGATGGCATAACTGCTGCCGCCGGGGAAGCCACCTGAGAACAACGGGTGATTCAGCGTGATCGGCTGCTCAACGGGATGCAGGCCATAGCACAGAGCGGTCTGGAAGTATATCAGGCGCTGTACGCCAAGACGCTTCGACGCTCGCGCCACATTGATACCGCCCATGACATTTGTCAGAGCATCCTCTTCCCAGTCTTCGGGATCCTTGTACGAAGCGGCGGCATGGACAACCTGATCCGGCTGGAACTCATCGAACAACTTATCCAGGGTCGCGGCATCGGCGATCGTGCCTTCCAGTATCGTCAGCTTCGCCTGTGGCGTCAGGTTATCCCGTCGGCCGGTCTGGTAGTTGTCGATGACAGCAACATCATGTCCCGCAGCCAACAGACGGTCGGCAAGATGCGATCCGATAAAGCCGCCGCCGCCGGTGATGAGCACTTTCATCGAGCACCTCAGTCGGTTCTGGTCAGGTTTCGTAACAGCAGGCGTGTAGACGGGTGAGTGACCGGCTGCCGCATCACCATTTGCGACCGTGGGCACACCCCAGAATATAGTGTTGCCCGGAGACCCTGGCAACACGGAGGAAACTGCCCGCTGCAACCGCTCCAGCGGCTGCGAGTTGACTGCATGTGCCGGTTGTTTCCGGTACGATCCAGCGATATACTTCCAATGGATGCCAAGGTATCCCGCCGCCGCAGTTCAGTGGTCCCGGCCAGCCGCCAATTCCACAATGGCTTACACTGTAATGGTTTTCGTTCTGCTGCCAGCGTACAACGAAGAAGAAAAACTGCCGGTACGCCTGACCGATATTCGCCGACCGATCAACCGCGGTATCGACGCATGCAGCTTGACATGTACGAACTCGTGGTTGCCCATGCCGATGACCATGACATGCTGGTTTGCCAAAGCTTTGCTGTTCGGTATCACTGATCGACTCGGAAGGTGTCGGTCGCGGTGATATTGTCGCCTGCGGGCAGTTCGTCCATATCTGACCATGTCGCCTTTTGCCACTGGGTAATGCTGGATTCCGGCCTGGCGAAAATATCACCGCCACCTGCGACAGGGAGGCGCCTGATCAGTATCCCTGACCCGGGGTGAAAGCCGACCAATTTGCCACTGGGCTGAACGTCAGAAACGGATGCGGATGCGGTTGCAGCCGCAGTTAAGGAACGTTATGAAGAAGTGGATCAAACAGCTTGGCAAAGACAGCCTGGTATACGGCATCGGCGGCGTTGCTGCGAGGGGGCTCAGTTTTTTTCTGCTGCCAATTTACACGCGGATCTTTTCGATAGCGGACTATGGACTGATCGAATTGATCACCGTCGTGTGTATGTTTACCTTCGCCGTGATAGCAGGCGGCACGGATGCGAGCCTGGAGTTCTACTTCACCGAACGTGCGAAAGAAGGACGGCAGGCGCAGGCGCGCGTTGTCACATCGGTGTTGCTCTGGCGGGTGGTGTGGGGTGGCGTTGTTGTCGGCATTGTGCTTTTGCTGGCACCGCTGCTGAACACCTTCTTGCAGTACGACATACCGTTTACGCTGCTGGCTATTGCCATCACAAGCGTGTTCCTGGCAGGACTGACAGGGCCGGTACTGTCTGTTTTCCGGTTGCTGTTCAAGCCTTGGTGGTATGTTGGCATTTCGCTGCTCGGCACAGTAGCAGCGGCAGCCACGACCATCGTCCTGGTCGTGGGTTTCGACATGGGTGTCATGGGGGCCTTGATTGGCACATGCATCGGGGCAGCGATGGTCAGCGTTGTCGGGTTGTGGGGTGTCCGGCAATACCTGTTGTGGCAACCGCAGTTCCGCCAATGGTGGCCGCAGTTGCTACGGTTCGGCTTACCGCTGGTGCCGGCGGCGCTGGCATTATATGTGCTAAACTCCTGCGACCGCTTCTTCATCGTCCGTTTTCACGGCGACGACGCTCTCGGCCTGTATTCCGTCGGTGCGAAATTCGCTCTGATCATCTCGTTGATGGTCATAACATTTCGCCAGGCGTGGTGGCCGACCGCATTGAAGGCAATGCAGGATCCGGAAGGTCCGGCAGTTTTTCGAACGATTGCGCGGTTGTATTTGGGTTCTGGTGTGATTGCCGTTATGTGGCTTTCCGCCATGGCGCCATACCTGACCGCATGGATGACAGCACCGGATTATCACGCGGCCTTTCCGATCGTTGGGGCGCTGAGCTGGTCGGCACTGCTGTATGGTTTTTATCTGATCGGCTGCGCCGGCATCTGGAAAGTGAAAAAAACTTTCTGGGCAGGAGCCACCATGGCGGCGGCAGCTGTCGCCAACTTGATTCTTAATTATCTACTGGTGCCACGCTTCGGCGGTCTCGGTGCCGCTGTCGGCACATCCGTTTCCTTTCTTCTCTGGAACATTGCCGTGCTGCTGATCAGCGAACGTTTGTGGCGGGTCGGGCATTCGCTCGTGACCTTGGGCCTGCAGATCGTCATCGGTGTGACGGTCTGCTGCTGCATCCATCGATTTTACCAGGATCAAATGTCCCCCTGGTTGCCGTTCGCTTTCACTGTCGCCGCGACATTACTGCTTTTACCGACGCTGATGACAAGGCAGCACTGGGGAGACCTCCGCGCCTGGCTGCGGCACCGGCACTGAGGCATCGACTCGAACCGGACGACCAGGGTCACCTGCTTGCCGGTGTCGGGCTTTCGAGTTGCGCTTTTTCCACCAGGATATCGGCCAGAAGTTCGTGCAGTTTCTTCTCTTCTTTTTCCCAGTCCAGTGTAATGTGAGCCTTTCTCAAATTGCGTCGCAACTGCTCATATCGGCCGTTGTCGTTACGCAGGGTTTCGATGCCGGCCCGCAACGATTGGGAGTTCCGGGGGTCAATGCGTATGCCAATGTCGAAGTGCTCTGCGACCTTTTTGATTTCTATCAGATCCGGGTACAGCACAGGAAGCTCGGCAGCTACAGATTGGAAAAAACCGTTGGGCAGGCTGTAGGCGTAGTTGACGGATCGTGCATAGTACAATATCGCCGCGGCATCCGCGCTGCGGACAAACGGTACGACCTCAAACGGTTTCACCGGCGGAACAAAGTGCACCCGCCCCGCAAGGCCAAGGCGCTGCACATCATCAGCGAATTTGTCCTGATAGCCGGAGCCGAGAAAGGCAACATGCACTTTGTCAGGGAGATCCGCGACAGCCTGCAGCAGTTCCAAGATCGCCCGCCCCTTTTTCGCACGGCCGATAACCACGACCAGAAAATCGTCTGGCCGTATGCCAATCGTCTCACGCATAGCTGGCGGATGTTCCTGATCCAGTCGTGAATCATGGCAATTGCGAATTACGACCGACTCGCAGCCAAACGTCTCCCTCAGTAAATCCGCAATCCCGTCGGCAACCGTCACGATGGCGGCGGCGTGCTTTATGCACTTGCGTTCAAGCCATCTTTCGAACGGCAGCACCAGATGTCTGCGCGACCATGAAATCTGGTCGGGCTCTTCGAGGCGCGAATAAAAGTCGTGCGCGTCGTAAATGTACGGAACGCCATGGCGGCGCGACAGACAGTAGATGGCAGGAAACTGATAAAAGGCATGCAGGTAATAGAGCGATGCGGGTGGCGTTCTGCGGAACGTTACGAGACCGAAATCGATGGCATACATGGCAACATAACGGACCGCACGCCACGGCCATTTGAACGACTCCGGTGCACGTTGCAGGAAGGCCCTCAACCCGCTCGATTGGCTGCTTGCAGCCGGCCTCTCCGCCACTGCGTCTTCCGGATCGACGTCAGGGCTTATCAGTTTGAACGGCAACATGTCAGGCTGCAGACGACTTGGCCGGCCCTCCACGACAATCGAGCGATACCCTGCCCGCGCCACCGTTGCTGCCTGTTTGAACGTACGGCTGTCAGCTTCCAGCGCCATCGGTGTGACTGTGACGACCGTCATCATGCCGCGTTGTTGACGAGTTTCTTGAACTTTCCTGCCTGATCGTGAAACTCCTGATGCCACAACTCCAGCGACATCAGGCCCCACAGCTTGCGGCTGAACATCTGGTTCTCGTCCAGCGCCGCCAAAATTGCCTCGCGGTGGAAGTATGGACGGTCGGCCGCGCCGGCATGGAAGAGGTCGAAAACGAATTCCTTCAGTTCGCCCGCTACCCAGTCGTTGAGCGGTACCGGGAACCCCATCTTGTCTTTGCGATTGGCCACCAGTTCCGGCAGTTCGTCCTTCATCGCATCGATCAGGATCTTCTTGAGCGTACCATCCTTGAACTTGACGTCGGCCGGCATCGTCGCTGCGAATTCAACGAGCGGATAATACAAAAACGGCACACGCGACTCGAGGCCATGCGCCATGCTCATGCGGTCCTCCACCTGCAGCAGTCCGGGCAGCAACGTTTTGAAGTCGAAATGCGTCATCCGGTCGAAGTATGAGTTGCTGCCGACGTTCGACGCGTTGAATATCTTGCTGAAGGTGTCGAACGGCGAATAATCGCCCAGCACATCCCAGTTGATTTCACCGGCCAGTGACGCCGCCCGGTTGACGAGTCGATAGTACCGCCGGTCCGGGGATTCGAACAGACCTTCGCGCCAGAACTCCTTGATCATCGGCTGATAGTTCTGCAGCGCCGCCAGGTTGGGAATGATCGACTCGTAGGTGACAACGAAATTGCCGGACTCCAGCGTGCCGTCGATGGCGCCGCGGATGCATTGTTCGAAGTAGGCCAGCAGGTAGCGCACATAGCCGCCGAAAATCTCATCACCGCCCTGGCCGCCGAGCACGACCTTGCGATGCTGCGCCGCCAGCTGCGACACGTGATACTGCGGAAACGCCCCGGGCCCGGCCACCGGATAGTCGAGATGATAGATCACCTTGCGAATCGAGTCGATGAAATCGCCGGCGCCGATGGTTACCTGGTGCAGGTCCATGCCACTGTTCTCGGCAACCGCTTTGGCATATCGTGATTCGTCGTACAACGGACCGTTGTCGAAGCGCCCGTTGAACGCTGCAAACCCGCCGCCACCCTGCAGCCGCGCGGCCAATGATGCCATGATACTTGAATCCGCGCCGCCGCTCAGATAGGCGCCCACAGGCACATCGCTACGCAGATGCAAGGCTACCGACTGCCCAATCAACTCGCGGAGCTGGTCCTCGAAGTCCTTCGGCGTGTGATCCCAGTTCAGGTCGTAGAAAACCTCCCAGTACTGCTCCTCACGGACAGTGCCGCCCTGCACGATCAACCGCTGCCCCGGACGCAACTGGTGGATGTCCTTGAACAATGTTCGACCGTCCAGGCAGAGCTGAAAGATGATATATTCCTTCAGCCCTTCGATATCTGTGGCAATCTCCGGCATGAACGGCAGCAGGGCCTTCGGCTCCGACGCCAGATAAAGATGCTGGCCGACTACGGTGTAGTAGAACGGCTTAATACCAAACCTGTCGCGGGCACAGAACAGCAGGTTGTTGCGCTCGTCCCAGATCGCGAAGGCAAACATACCTTGCAGATGATCGACACAAGCCGTGCCCCACTTTTCATACGCCGCCAGCAGCACCTCGGTGTCGGACGACGTGCGGAACGGATACGGCTTGAGTTGTTCACGCAGCTCGAGGTAGTTGTAGATCTCGCCGTTGTAGCTGACAACGTTGCCGGCCGGCGAGGTCATCGGCTGCTGGCCGGATTCCAGGTCGATGATGCTCAGGCGCCGATGCGCCAGGCCGACGTGGCCGTTGTCGTGCAGCCATACGCCTTCGTCGTCAGGTCCGCGGTGCGACAGCAGGTCGTTCATCACCTGCAGATGCCGTGCCGCACCATCGACTGCACGGTCGTCGAGCGCTATCAGTCCGGCTATGCCACACATTCTGTTTTGGCCCTCCCTGAGGCGCTAAGGCAGCGAATCGCCACGGTCCGTGGTTTAGCTGCGTCCTTGCTTCGGAAAACCGAACGCCTTACAGTTACACCGTAACTTCAAGCACCGCAACTAGTAAGTACGCCACATGTTCGATCCTAAGCGTATTTCTCATGCCGCCATCGTCGTGCTCGTCTTTGTGGTCGTACGGTCGATCCTGGGAATTGCCGTGCGCTCATCGGTCGCCGCGCTGTACGGAGTGAGCGATGTGACTGATGCATACTTCGCGGCAATCACGATTCCGCGCAGGGGCGGTGACTTCATCCTCGGCAGCGTTGTCGCCTTTGTGATCATCCCGGTGATCGAGCGCCGCCGCGCGGCGACCGGTGACAAGGCAGCAGCGACGGACGTAATCGGACTGTTCAACGTGCTGCTGCTCGCGGCGCTGGCGCTGTCGGTCGGTATCTGGCTGGGCGCCCCGCTGCTGCTCGACTATGTCGTGGCACCGGGCTTTGATGCGCCGACGCGCGACCTGGCAATTACGCTCACGCGATGGTGCTCGCCTCTGCTGCTGTTGTTTTCCGTGTCGCTGATCTACACCTCATTCATGCACGTGCATAGAGATTTTCTGACGCCGGCGCTGGCAGCGACCCTGTTTCCCCTGTGTTCGCTGCTTGCCTTGTGGCTGCTGCCGCGACAACTCGGCATCGTCGCGCTGGTGTACGGCAACCTCACCGGCTGCGCTGTCGGTTTCGCTGTCATGTTTCTGGCCATCCGCAAGAAACTTCCCTGGCGCCCGACACTCCGGCTCGGCGACCGTGCCGTTGTTCGCGACCTTTTTCAGCTCGCCTGGCCGGTGCTGCTTACCTCAGTCGTCATGCAGGTGATCATGGTCATGCAGCAGAACGCCGCCTCGCGGCTGCCGCTCCCGGGGCAGCTGTCACTGATCGAGTACGCCCAGTTCATCACGCTGGCCGTCTATCCGATTATCATCGGCCCGCTGCTGATAACGATCTATCCGGTCATGAGCCATCACGGCGCCCGCGACCAGCACGCCGAACTGCATGTCCTCGCCGTTCGCAGTTTTCGTATGGTACTGTTCCTCGCCCTGCCGTTGTGTATCCTGACCATTACCCAGGCTCGCTCCATCGTCGCCGTGCTCTATGCCTACGGGAAGTTCGACCAGGCCGCTGTCGAACCGTGCGCATCGATCATCGCGATACTTGGTGTGATCATAGTACTGCACAGCATCACGCACATCACCAAGCGCCTGTTCAACGTGCTCGGCCACAATCGTACCGCCAACATCGCCACGACAATCATCGTGCTCGGTTCATGTGCAGCGCTTTTCCCTGCAGCCGAGCGTGCGGGTATTAACGGCATCGCGGCAGTCTACGTAATCGCCAGTGCCCTGGTTACGTTGTCGGACGTCGTGATTCTCAAGGTCCAATGGCGGTCAATGCGGATCACCACCACATTCGTGCAGGTCCTGCCGATCCTCATCAGCGGCGCACTTATGTTTGCCGTTGTCTTTGCCGTGCAGAGTCTGCGGCGTTCCCAATCTCTGCTCGACCTGACTATTTGCTGCGTTGCCGGCGTTGGCGCGTACCTGGTCGGCGCCGCATTTTGCCGACTCGAAGAGCTTACCCTGGTCCGCAGCCGCCTGAAGGAGTTGCTGAACTGAAGCAGGCTCCGTAGGCTGCCACACAACTCTCTGAATTTTATATTTCGCAGACCTGCGCAGCGATGTGGAACCGGGGAGTCTGTAACGCCCACTGTACGGTCTCTGATCTGCGCGAAAAAAACTTTGAGTAGAAGTCCGACACGATATGTATCACGTGAGATAACCCACTTGGTCGCTTGCTTTCCCCTCCACGGATAATCCGGTATATTCATGGGATGAAGCGATGGCTCTACATTTTGCCGACGCTCTGTGCCTATGTCACCTGCGGACAAACTGTTTGGTTTGACAGGGACCGTGTCAATTTCGGTTGCGTCAGGGCCGGCGCCACAGTTGTCCGCAGCGTCACCGTCCGCAACGACGGCTCTGCCCCCCTGCGCATCGAGCGACTGCAGAGCTCTTGCACCTGCGTCCGGGCACGGGCCGGTGACGAGCTGCTGGCCGGCGGCGGCAGCACGGAAATTGAGATCAGCCTGGATGCTGCGGAAGTCAGCGGCAACCTGCGGCGACTCGTTTATGTGTATACCAACGACCCTGCAGCACCACGTCGTGCCATCATCATCAACGCCATCATCGACAGCAACGCGCGTGATGCCGAGCCACAGATGCGTCCGCATCAGCCGGGGGAGGTACTGGTCTGTTTCGATCGGCAATGCGTCCAGCTGACCGGCGATGAGGATCAGGATGAGCTGGACGCACTGGCCCGCGCCCGGGGGTGTCGCAGCGCCAGTGTCGAGCACTGCGCATCGAACCTTGCGCGCCTCACGCTGAACGAGGGCGAGTCAGTCGCCGACGCGTTCAGCCGCCTCAACGAGGATCCGACAATCGTCTTTGCGCAGCCGAATTTCGTCTATGAACAACGTGAGATGGTTCCCAACGATCCGGAACTCGACAAGCAGTACGCGGTTTACAACACCGGCCAGATCGTCAGTGGCCAGACCGGCGTAGCAGGCGCCGACATCCAGGCAGTCGATGCCTGGGACATCACGACCGGCACCGGCAGCGTCATCGTTGCAGTGCTCGACACCGGTGTCGACTACAGTCATCCCGAGCTGCAGTCGCAGATGTGGGACGGCAGCGATTGCCTGGATGCGAACGGCAACCCGCTGGGGGGCTGCATACACGGCTATGACTTCAGCGGCTCCGACGACAAGGACCCGTTCCCGAGCGGCAGCAATCACGGCACCCATCTTGCCGGCATCATCGGCGCAGTCGGCAACAACGGCATTGGCGTTGCGGGCGTCAACTGGGATGTTCAGATCATGGCGGTTCGTTCTTCCGGGCTGACGACTGCCGAATTGGTGCAGGGGATCTACTTTGCGACCCACAATGGCGCGGACGTGATCAATGCCAGTTGGGGTTGGGCCGGCACAACCTGTGACGCGGCGCTGGTGCTCGACGAGGCACTTTACGACGCTATCGCCCAATTCCCCGGCCTCTTCGTCGGTGCTGCCGGCAACAACAACCGCAACCATGACGGTGTCAACTGGTACGACTCCACCGACTACGGTCACGAAACCAATTGCTGGGAAGCATTGCCGAATGTCATCAACGTAGCGATGAGCGACAACCGCGATCAACTCAGTTCGAACACGGACTTCGGTATCAACGTCGACATCGCGGCGCCGGGCACGCGAGTGTACAGCACGTCGCTGGGCACTGGTTACGTGTACAAAACAGGCACCTCAATGTCGACACCGTATGTCGCCGGGGTCGCCGCTTTGGCCTGGGATTTCCGCCCGGACCTGTCGGTCACTGAGCTGCGCGAAGTGCTGAGAACGCAGGGCGACTGCATTCCGTCAATGGCCGGCAAGCTGACAACCGGCAGCCCGCCATACTGCGATAACGGCGGAACACGACTGAACGCCTACGGTGTGCTGGCGTCGCTGGCCAGTCCGACGGTCACTATTCTCGCTGCCTATACCGCCCCCGATCGCACCATGCCGATCGCGGATGGCAGCTCGACGGAGGACGTGCAGCCGTACTTCGAATGGTCACCGCCGGAGGGCCAGGGGATCATCGCCGGCTACGCCTTGTCGATCGGCAATGTATTCACTGACAACGCCTGGCCTGATGCCGCATTCGACGCACAGACGGAAGGCGTCGTGCTGACACCCGGCATCCACGTCGTCACCGTGACGGCTTTCAACGACCGCGGAGCTGCAGGCGATCCGGCTGGGTACACAGTCGTTGTCACCGGCGACGATCCGCTGGTTGTCGTCGACCCGCCGGATGCGGTGAACGAGGGTGCCACGGTAGTGATAGAAGCCCGCCTCGTCAACGCCGGCGATGCGCCGGTGACCGTCGACTACGCCTCTGCGGACCAGACCGCGACAAGCGGCAGCGATTATGTGGCAGCCGGTGCATCGTTGACCTGGGCTGCCGGCGAGACCGGGCTGCGCACTGCCGAGATTGCGACGCTTCCGGATACGATTGACGAGGACAACGAGACCTTTTCGTTCAACCTCACACCAGTCGGCACCGTGATAATTGTCAACGATACCTCGACAGTGGAAATCATCGACGACGATCCGGTTCCGACGATCAGTGTCGAAGCCATCAATGTCGTGGAGAACGACGGCGTAGCTGTACTGAGTCTGAGCCTGTCGAATCCGAGCGCCTTCACGATCTCGACAAATTACACGACGATCGACGGCACGGCATTCGCGGCGCAGGACTACGCCGCCGCCGCAGGCACGGTTACCTGGCCGCCTGAGAACAGCGACGTGCAAAGCATCACAATTAATCTGATCAACAACACGACAGGTGAGCCCGAAGAACAATTTCTGGTCGAGTTCGATAACACGCAGAATGCCTTTCTTGCCGGAGATGTCGCGATCACGATTGTCGACGATGAGATTCCGTCGCTGTCACTGTCCGACGCGACAGCCTCGGAACTGGATGGACAGCTGGAATTGGCGGTCACCCTCGAGGGGGCCAGTACGGCAACGGTTGCCACCACAGTCGTAACCGCTGCCGGCACCGCTACGGCAGACGTCGACTACGAAAATATCACTGCCAGCGTCACCTGGGCCCCGGGAGAATCCGGTCAGAAAACAGTCCAGGTGCCGATCCTCGATGACACCACTGACGAGTATGACGAGACCTTCAGCATCTCGCTGCTGGCGACACAGAATGCCACCGAAACAGTCGGCACCGCAACCGCCACGATCACCGACGACGACGGCCCGCCGTTCATCACTGCTCACGATGCGGCCGCGAATGAAAACGAAGGCATGATCAGTTTCAACGTCGAACTGAGCGAACCCAGCGGCAAAGTCGTCGACTTCACGTACACGCTGCTGTCGGACAGCGCCGAGGTAGCGGAATTCGGCGGCGACGTTGTCGACAGCAGCGGCGGCAGCGGCAGTATCGATCCCGGGCTGACGGAACGGACGATCAGCATCTTTATCGCCAACGACCTGCGCGACGAAGGCGATGAGTTTTTCGACCTCACCCTCAACGTCGATCCGGAAACCGTCGCCACCGATGCGAGAAGTACGCTGGGGGCCCTTGGCCAAATCATCGACAACGACGTCGCCTTCGTCCTGCCAGTCGGCTGGAGCATGATCGGTGTACCGTCTGCGGCCGATCCG
>Ga0209402_10000242_pt1 | contig 69619 bp, 65 predicted proteins | sample ArcticOcean_MG_C_3_FD_187437 | JGI IMG/M metagenome (GOLD analysis project Ga0209402, IMG submission 187437) | Marine microbial communities from western Arctic Ocean - ArcticOcean_MG_CB8_126 (SPAdes) (version 2) | ecosystem: Environmental > Aquatic > Marine > Oceanic | place: Arctic Ocean... | reverse complement strand
AAGGGGGAGCAAGATCACAGATGCAAACGACGTTAGCAGCCTAAATAAGGCTAAATTAGCCTAATTGCTCTATTTTGCTTTATGTTGTATAATATAAGAGTAAATGCAAACACCAATACCACCAGAGGCACTAACTGCCGCTACAGCAAGCTCAGAAATTGCTGCAGTAACCTCAAATACCGCTAGTAAGTTGGCATCTCTCTCTAGCAATGTAGCAACTCCTGCTTTGCAACAGGCTGCAAGCTTGGGTCCACTATCCCCTGTTATCAGTACCGGTATTCAATTCTTTGGGATAGCACTTGCCGGAGCAGTACTCTATAAAGGATTTGACCTCATGACTGGAGGTGCAATCTCTGGAAAAAAACCGAAAATCCCCTTCGTAACTTAAAGCAGTTATAATGTCCCCTGTTAACCCTTCCACCATCAAAAAAGGCAAAACACCAAGAGCATTCATTATTATTGAACTGCTGACTAATTACTCGTACACAACACTCTTTACTATATGGGCTGCAATGGCCGTGATCTTTGCGATTGCCTACTTTGGACTGAGTTACATGGGAGCAGGGCTAGAACATGCGCCAACAAGTCTCGCAAATATTTCAGATCCTGCAATACGGTTTGCCAACGCACTCTACTACAGCATCATTACTGCTACTTCCACAGGATACGGAGACATTACCCCAGAAGGATTTTCTAAGGTACTTGCAAGTATGCAGAGTATTTCTGCCTTGCTGGTGTTTGCTATTTTCGTAACAAAGCTTGTGTCACACCAACAGGAAGTGACATTAACAGAAGTACACAGACTTACATTTGAAGATGTCTTCCATAACACCCGCGAAGGTATGTACATTGCCCGTAAAGACTTCGATCATGTTATGCGTGAAGCAAAGGAGAAAGGTGCAATCGACACAGAGCACTGGGAAAACATGATCATTGCCTTCCGTCAGCTGCAGACAATATTTGAGGAAATACCAGACTTCTATGAAAATGAAGTACACCACTACACGATTGACGAGAAGCGAGAGCAGTTGCTACTGGAAGCTGTGCACCGCACCTTGCATCGGATCAATCAGATGTTTGATGTACTGAGTGCCAAGGGTATCGACTGGTTCTCTAGAGAGGATGTAATGAGAGAAGTAAAAGAGCTTGTAAGCATCATGACAAAAATTACCCCACTCTGGAAAGAGCGTAGTCCATACGAAGCACACGAAGCATTCGAGGACATTCTCCAAATGAAAGAACGCATGCACCTGAAGATCTTGAAAACCATCCATTAAGCAGAGACGTCACGTCGTGACGTCTCTAACAAATACGGATGTTTTTTATCGTCGCGGCGGACCTCTTCGGTCTCCACCACCATGAGGACGTGATGGACGTTCGACGTAACCTTCTGGCTTGTCTTGTAGCTGCTTAATCGAAAGACGAGTCTTTCCATCCATCTTGTTGTATTCAACACAGAGGGCTTTGACTTCGTCTCCAACTTTAACGATATCTTCAACATTCTCTGTACGGCTCCACTGGAGTTCTGAGATGTGAATCATACCGTCTTTACCTCCAAGGAACTCAGCGATAGCACCAATACCATCGATGACACGAACGATCTTACAATCGTACGTAGTTCCAACTTCTGGCTTAGCAACAATGTTTTGGATACGAGCAGAAGCTCCAGCCATAGACTCTCCATCAGGAGCAGTAACAAACACCATTCCACTATCTTCAATATCAATATTTACACCAAACTCTTTGGTGATTCCTTGGATAGTCTCTCCACCCTTACCAATAACAAGGCGGATATCATCAGGATCAATATTAATTGTTTCGATACGTGGAGCGTATTTACTTAAGTTTTCTCGTACCTCAGGAATAGCGCTAAGCATATCCTTAAGGATAGATGCACGGCCAATCTTCGCCTTTTCTAGTGCCTCCTTAAATACATCATCTGGAAGTCCTTTAACCTTGATATCCATCTGGATAGCAGTAACTCCACTCTCTGTTCCTGTTACTTTAAAGTCCATATCTCCTCCGAAGTCCTCTTCATCCTGAAGGTCTGAGAGAACGACAAACTTACCGGAAGAATCGGACATAAGTCCCATAGCAATTCCAGATACAGGTGATGATATTGGTACACCGGCAGCCATAAGTGCGAGTGTTGATCCGCAAGTAGCAGCCATAGAAGATGAACCATTACTTTCGAGGATCTCTGTTACTGTTCGAATCGTGTATGGAAATACCTCTTCGGATGGAAGCACAGGCTCGAGAGCTTTTTGTGCCAAGTATCCGTGTCCGATTTCACGGTTACCCGTGAAGAGACGGTTAGAAGTTTCTCCAACAGAGAATGGTGGGAAGTTATAGTGGTGGAAGTAACGATCTAATTTTTCTCCCATCATTCCTTCTGTCATAAGCTTGTCTCCAGGTGAACCTAGAGTACATGTTGTAAGCCCCTGTGTTTCTCCTCTCTGAAAGAGGGCGCTGCCATGAACACGAGCTGGAAGAATATCGACTATACATCCGACAGGTCGAATTTCGTCTGGAGTACGTCCGCTCATACGCTTTCCTTCTTCTAGAACTAATCGACGCACCTCACCAGTAACCACCTTGTCCATCATCTCACCTGCGTTTGCGTAAAGCTCTGTGAGCTCTTCGTTATCATCTGCAGATCCGTACTTTTCTTCGAGGACTGCTGCCGCTCCGTCTGCGAGTTCACCAAAGAATGCACGACGTGCAAGCTTATCCATAGGAGAAAGGATTGCCTTGTTGATCTCTACAAGCGCACTACCCTTTAGCACTTCAAGCGCTTCTGGATGCTCAAACGATGCAGGTGCTTCCCACTTTTCAGAGCCAATTTCTTTCTGGATGTCTGCGAAGGCTTTTGCAATCTTCTGGGCAGCCTCCTGACCAAATTGAATAGCCTCTAGCATCTTTTCTTCTGGGACCTGATTCGCAGCAGCATCGATCATAATCACACGATCCTGTGTTGCAGTTACTATCATATCCAACTGACATTGGTCGCGATCCTCGTGTGTTGGGTTAAGTACCAACGCGCCGTCAAGTAGACCAACACGGACTGTTCCAACAGGGCCATCCGCAGGACAGTCAGAAAGAGCAACCGCTAGGGATGCTGCATTTGCAGAAAGCATATCGTGCTCACTGATAAAGTCGTAACTGAGAACCGTACAGAATACTTGAATATCATTGTGAATAGTCTTTGAAAACATTGGACGAAGTCCACGGTCGATCACACGTGCTGTAAGCACAAAGAGATCTGCCGGGCGTCCTTCACGCTTACGAAAGCGAGAACCTGCTACTTTACCAGCAGCGTAAAATTTCTCCTGGTATACAACCTGAAGAGGTAAGAAACCAACACCTGGGCGAGCTTTGCGACTCGTAGTGCAGTTACTCATACAAACGGTGTCGCCCAACTGAGCAACTACTGTTGCATTTGCTTGCGCTGCAAGCATACCCGTCTTAAAGACGAATTTCTGATCACCGACGTCTACGGTGTATTCCTTATTAGGGGCGATAGCGCTATCGCCTCCTTTATTGTTTCCAAACATAGTAATAAATAGAAAGAGAGATAAAATCCCTTTCCTCCAACGCTTATCCTTTACTGATGTGGATTCACATAGCAAGCCTCTGCAAAGAGGATTCTTACGTAAACCCAGCAAGGGTAAAAAGCGGCGATGGAAGGAAAGATCTGCGCGTAGTATACCCATTAATTGATATGAAAAAAGCCCCTTTCCTATGAAAATTACACAGTAAGAAACGATTCGATCGTCTTTAGGGGTGTACCCATCTTCTTCTCAGTTTCTTTAAATTCAGCCAAAGGATCACTATCAGCTACTATTCCTGCCCCTGCCTGAATAACAAGTTTGTTTCCGTAGCGCATAACTGAACGAAGCCCAACAACCATTTCTGTACTCCCCTGTTGATCAATAAATCCTATTGAACCCCCATACAGTCCCCGTGTCTGATTATCTTCATGGGCATATAGAATACGTGTAGAACGTGGCTTCGGTGCACCAGAAACCGTCCCCATTGGGTGCAGAGACAAAACAGAGTTTAATGGCGACAGCCCATTAGTACGGTGCATAACACGTGACGCCATATGCATTACTGTTCCTGCATCTAACCTCGTCATAAGCTCTCGATCATTCATCTCTTGCGTGCCTGGCATACCACTTCTAGCAATATCATTACGCGCAAGATCAACAAGCATAATGTGTTCTGCACGTTCTTTTGGGTCAGCAAACATCTCTGCAAATGCTGCATCATCTATTACTGGATCACCAGTACGTCTGCGAGTACCAGCTACCTGGTAGGTTGATGCCAATCCGTTTTCTATGCTCAGAGTTAGCTCTGGGAATGAACCTATACTTTCAAAATCACCCATTTGTATGGCATGCATATTTCCTGATGGGCATTGCATTCGTAGTTCTGTATAGATATCCGCCATCGAACCGTGAATATCAAACTCTTTTTTTCGAGAAAGTACCGTCTGGAATGTATCACCTGGGATAATATGGTTATCAATTACCGACTGTGCCCTATCTTCAAAATCTGCCTGGGAGATTCCCTCTGACACCTGTGTAACTTTAGGAGGTGCTACAGCAGTATCATCTTCTAGCATGCTCATAAAGTGCTCTTTGCGATCTGGTCCTCGAGAATAATAGAAATATTTTTTTAATTCAGAGTCATACACAAGTCCATCTGGAAAATATCCAAATGAGAATGTTTTTTGATCTTCCGGCGTAAGCGCTTCGTCTGGTATAACACCAGGTTCCTGGTATTGCATTGCCTCAAAGGTAAGTGCTCCGACAAATCCTCCACTCATACGCTGATCGGAGAGAACCTCCTCCCCATCAGGTGCTTTCTTCCGTAATAATTCTTCTGATGCATTCAGCAAATCAAATGGTGATGCACCCTCTATATCAATTTCTTCATCATCGATAAAGAGTTTTCCATTGCGAGCACTAATGACAAACTCAGGCTTTGCACCGAAATAGGAGTAAATTCCTCTCTGCTCTCCTCCGCCAGAATACAGAGATTCAAAACAGTAATTTTGATCAGAAGCTTTATGCAACCTGCGGTACACCTCTTCTGGTGGGAGCTCACAAGGAATTTCTACCATCTCATACGACTGTTGATCCACAGTACCAAGACGTTCCTGTAATACACTTGGTAATGTAATATTTTCGGATGCATGTACTGGCTCAGCGACCCCCTGTTTCAAAAGAGCATCAAATGCACCTTTGCGTGTAGCGAGGAAATTACGCATCATCTTCTCTCCCTCTGGTGTCCCATAGGATTCCGGATGAAACTGCACACCCTCTATATCATAATCCTTAGATCGTACACCCATAATCACCCCATCATCTGTTTCTGCTGTAATTTCAAGATCATCAGAAGGAAATGTTTCTGCGTCCGCAACAAGAGAGTGGTACCGCATAGCCTCTGTGCCATCATCAATGCCATGGAAAAGGGAATGCCGATCCCCTTCGTCTGGGTTATCAACAAAATGAATAGGGCTGGTTTTCCCGTGCATCATTTCCTTTGCATGAACGATCTTCCCTCCAAAATGACTCACAAGAGCTTGGTGCCCAAGGCACACTCCTAAGAGCGCTTTATTTTCTTCGATCGCATAAGAAATAGCTTCACTCGTCACACCAATATCCTCTGGGTTTTCTGGGGTTCCTGGTCCTGGCCCCACAATGATGTGTGAAGGATCCATAGCCTGTATATCAGCTAGAGAAATTTCGTCATTACGGACAACACTACAATCAACACCAATGCGCGCTAGCTGCTCTCGAATGTTATACGTAAATGAATCATAGTTATCGATAAGCAATATCCCCCCTTGGATAAGAGGTTTTTGAGAATTCGGTAGATCTGATGGTAAATTATTCATTATTGTAAGGATGGTATTATAAGCAAAAAACACTTCAGAAGACACGATTGAGAGGGGATATTTGAGATGTTTTTTAACATCTCCCCTCTAGGCAGTAGCCCAAAATAATCGAAGCCAACTCTTGAATGTTGTTGTTACCATGTACCGCTACATCATTACACATGACACACGACAAGGCAAGCATGTTTTTATCCTCTACTTCTTCAGCTTCTTCAGAAAATACGTAAACCCTCCAGATCCAAACTGGAGCATTCTAGATCCTCTGGTAATCTTACTGATACTTACGCCAAGCTTCTTTGCTATATCACGTTGTGGAGTTCCTTTATGTAACTCTTGAATAAGCTGCCAACGCTCGCAAAGAGAAGCAACCTCCTGCGGAGTAAACAAATCATCAAGAAGCATTTTAGCCTCTTCCTCGCTTTCTACAGAAGAAAGGAGTTGATAGAGTTCTTTAAGTTGTTGTGACGGTACAGACATACAATATACCTTACTTCTTTAGCTTATTAGCATCAAGCACCATCTGATACTCATCAGGAGTGTGCATTTTAAGGTAGTTGAGTAGTGTACGACGACGCGCAACCTTGCCAAGAAGACCCTTACGAGCTGAGTTATCACCCCTGTGCTCTTGAAGATGTTTTGTAAGAAGGCCAATCTCTTTAGAGAGAATAGCAACCTGGACTTGTGGAGAACCTGTATCTTTCTTGTGCGTCTGGTGTTTTGTAATAAGAGTTTTTTTTGACTTTCTTTTTATGGACATGAGTAGAGGAGGTACACGGATAAGAAACTTTGCGCCGCGCCAGGAAGGGGGTCTCTAAGCCACCCAATCAGCGAGGACTGCAGTAGTATAGTAAAGTAAACTCCTAAAGCAAGTATTTAGCTAAGGAATACAGGTAACACGCTATCTAAGACATTTTGGCAATCTCATTTGGGTGGACGACTGTCTACCGCATGATACAATGCGTTCCTATGACTCCCCTCTACATACTTATCGGAATCGCAATTGCAGGAATTGGGTTTATTGCCCTTCAACTTCGTACATCTCAAACTGATGGTGACCCTCGTCTTAAAGCAGAAATCGAGAAGAAGAACCAAGATATAGGAGAGATGAAGAATCAATTAATCGAAATAAAAGCAGAAAAAGATAATCTCTCAGGAAAAGGACGAGAGCAATATGATCGCTACAAATCCCTCGAAGCCGAATACAAGGCTACGATGAAAGAACGTGATGGGTTATCAGGACGTGTATCAAAATTCGAAGCAGAAGAAGATCGTAAACAAAAGAAATACGAGGAAATGGTCAATAAACAAGATGAAACACTTAAGGCTTGGGAAGATGAACGTATGCGTATTCGCAGAGAAGACGAAGAGCGTCAACAGCAACTAATAGACGAGCGCGACCGTCTATGGAACGAGCACGAGCAAAGCGTAGTATCATTACTCGATGGCTTGACCAAAAAAGAGCACTGCAAGTTCCCTACCTACTCTAATACAAATTTACCTGAAGGATTTAGCGGAAGTCTCAAGCCAGACTTCATGGTTGAATTTCTGGAACAGTTTATTATTTTTGATGCAAAGGTTTCAAGATCCCAAGATCTCAATAATTATATTAAAGATTCCGTAAAGAAAACTGCGGAAAAGATAAAAGGTGACAAGAAGATTTATTCTACAGTGTTCCTAGTAGTACCTACTGATGCCATTGCCACACTCAAGAAGCTTCACTTTTACGAAGAGAGCTACAGTTTTTATATCGTATCACCAGAAGCACTTGAACCGATACTTGCAAGCTTGAAACGCATAGAAACCTACGAGTTTGCCGAAGCTATGGATCCACAAGAGCGTGAAAATATAATTGATACTATTGCATCATTTCTTTTTCATATTCAAACACGTAACGCTAATGAATTCGGATTGATGTTGCATGGATTAGAAACAATGGAAAAAGCAAAGAAAGCAAACCCTGAACTAATTGCTGAAGCTATTACAAAGAAGGCAAAAATGACGAACTTAAATCTAAATACTGCAAAGACAAAAGAACTTGTTCACAATCCACAAGAAGTGGCACAGAAACTACTGGAACTAGTGCAGCCTGAGGCAAAAATCACGAAAGAAGATCTAGGAAATGCGGCGTAACACGGTACAATCCACTCGTGCCAACTGCAAAAGAACTCATCATCGCCAATCTCAATGAACCGCAACAACAAGCGGTAATGTTCACTGATGGTCCTGTGCTTATATTGGCAGGAGCAGGAAGTGGAAAGACGCGTGCACTCACCCACCGTATTGCAAAACTTATTGATGACGGAGTACCTCCATGGCAAATTCTTGCCGTAACATTTACGAATAAGGCAGCATCAGAAATGAAAGAGCGTATCGAGAACCTCTTACATATAACCGAAGGAGTAAATCTCTCTCAGTGGCAGATGAATGCAGGAAAATTACCGGTAATGGGAACGTTCCACTCTGTCTGTGCACGAATACTGCGTCGAGATATCGATAAGATTGGTCGAGAGAATACATTTGTTATCTACGACACAGACGACCAAAAACGATTGATGAAAGAAGTCCTTAGAGAAATGAATGTAGATGAAACAGAACTTAAACCAAAAGCAGCTCTAGGGTATGTCAGTCGATTTAAGAGTGAAGCACTCAGCCCAAAGCGCGCAGAGTCACAAGCAACTACGCCACGCATGCAACATGTTATTACTGCATACAAGCGATATCAAAAGGCTTTGTTTGCAGCGAATGCATTGGACTTTGACGACATGTTGCTAGAGACCGTACGCCTCTTTACTGAAGTGCCAGAGATCTTAGAGCGCTATCAAGAGACATGGAAATACCTCCATGTTGATGAGTACCAAGATACCAACCATGTTCAGTATCTTTTGATGACATTACTCGCAAAAAAACACGGAAACCTCTGTGTCATTGGAGACCCAGATCAATCCATTTACGCATTTCGAGGAGCAGACATCAGAAATATTATGGAGTTTGAAAAAGAGTACCCAAACGCAAGACGTATAAAGCTGGAGCAAAACTATCGCTCTACACAGCCCATTTTAGATGCAGCAGATGGAGTAATAGAAGAAAACCCTAATAGGCCAGAGAAAAAGATGTGGACCGAGAATAAAGAGGGGTCTAATGTTATTGTGCAAGAAGTAGGAGACGAGAAGAAAGAAGCACTAGAAGCCATAAAAGCAGCAGATGAAATGCATAGGCATAAAGGTGTTAAGCTAAGCGACCAAGTGATTTTATATAGAGCTAATGCACAATCTCGATTGTTTGAAGAAGCCTGTCTAAAAAACGGTATCCCCTACCGTATTCTTGGTGGCGTAAAATTCTACGCACGCAAAGAGGTAAAAGACATACTGTCATATTTGCATGTAATTTTAAATCCGTATGACACTATCTCTCTCTTGCGTATTATTAATATACCATCACGGAAGATTGGTCTGACCACTATCGCAAAGCTTCAAGTTTTTGCTTCGAATAACGATATGACACTATGGGATACGCTAAACATTGTTCAACAGGTTCAAGAGATTAATGACCCAACCAAAGAGCGTCTCCAGAAGTTCACCGAATTGATTGTTCAATACCAAGAGAAAGCAAAGACTCAGGTAGTATCCGAACTGTGTGGACATCTTATTCACGCAATAGATATAGAACACTGGTTACGTGACGATACAGAAGAAGGTGAAAACCGATGGGGTAACGTGCAGGAACTTTTGAGTGTGATGCACAAGTACGACTCACTAGATGCTCAGACAAGCCTGATGAGCTTCTTAGAGGAAGTAGCTCTTGTATCTGAGGTAGATAAGCTAGCAGACAAAAGCACTGACGCTTTAACGCTTATGACATTGCACCTCTGTAAAGGGTTAGAATTTGAGCATGTCATCATTGCCGGATGTGAAGAAGGAATTTTCCCACATGCAAATAGCATGTTTGATAAAGATCAACTTGAGGAAGAGCGCCGCATTATGTACGTAGGAATGACTAGAGCCAAGAAGCATCTACGATTGATGTTTGCAAGAAGTCGCATGCTTTGGGGAAAGACCCAAGCAAACGCCCCGAGTAGGTTTCTAGATAGCTTACCCGAAGCTGTAACCGAGCGACGCAGTGATGAACTGCTTTCTGCATTTTCCTGGGCAAGCAAAAAAGGAGAAGAAGGACTGGGTACAGGTGTGCAACCCTTTAGGCAGAAGGATGATCTCAAGATTGAATTTGATCAGGATACCGACTTTTCCTCAGAAGACTTTAATCAAGATAATGAGCTTGAAGAAGGAGCTCGAATAGAACATCCAACATTTGGAAAAGGAACCGTAACCTCAATTCGAGGAGACATTGTAGATATCGACTTTGATTTAGGGCAAAAGAAAACGCTAGCTCTAAGTATCGCACCGCTAAAACTACTCTAGTACGAGTAGTATGTACCTCTTGCAAGAGGGCTCTCGTTAATATCAATCCATGTAAAGCTCGTTACTCCATCTGTCCACGTGATATCACCTGCAGATCCTATGCTTCCTGGGTCATTGATAGAAATTTGTAATCCAGCATGCACAGAAGCATCAGGTGCATCTATGTCTGCATACACCCTAAGTGTACGAGGTCCATCATCTAAGCGACCGTAGCTTGCAGGCAAGCTACTACAAGTCAGAACAGAGCTAGCAACGCTACAACTGTGTCTCTCAGAACTTCCATCTACTCTAATCGTCGCATTACTTACAGTTGTTCCTCCAACAGAGCCAATCGTAAAGTCTATTGCCGTAATATCAATCCGTGCAGCACTGTGCCCTGTCACTCCTGCGAATCTAAATGCTCCTATTTCCATATCAGATCCTTCTATCAAGATAGAACGATCGTCCCCTGCATTGCCGATCGAAGTAATAGCACTTCGCGCTACTGTCGTTTTGGAGAATGCTTCTCCACTGGTCATAACTTCATAATCACGATTACTCCAATCTCCAATACCTTCTATGCCCATCTCATCTAACTGAACACTTCCTCCACTTGTACCACCACTATCTTGAGATCGCATTACTCCACGTACATAAAAACTATACTCATCTCTTTTTGGTAAAATGATCGCTTGATTTTTTACGCCAAGACGATACCGCATTTTTCCTGCAACGGATGAATCTAACGTTGCACGCCCTAGAAATTTTCCACGGTCATCATATACATTCATAGCCTCAAGAGAGGAATTGGCTGCAACAATATCAATCAAGAAATAGTGAACACGAATAGGTTCTAGGTCAGCAAAGAGCTCTGCTGCACCAAGAATGTGCGTTACTTTACCCAGAACGAGAACAGCATCATCAGTAGAAGTATCGTCAATGAGTGAATCGTATACATCAGATGACGTCGAAACAGATGACACAGAAGAAGAAGAACTCGACGGAGCACTAAAGACAGTGCGCGCAGAAGAGCTACTACTCTGGGCGCCACTTTCTGCAGCACGCAACTCATCTAATTCGTCATAAGAATGTGCCAAATATGCGACAACAAGCCGTGCAATCTGCCCACGTGTTAAACCAGATCCAGGAGCAGAGTCTGGGAGTTGTACACCGATGTTCTCTGCACTGCGTACATATTTTTCATACCATTGTCCTTCGACTGTAAGCATCGGCGTTCCATAGATACCTGAAAGAATTTTGAGCGCCTCTTCATATTTTACAGAACGAGCAGGCTCAAATAACCATTGATCTGCAGGAACATCTTTTACTGCATTACCACTGACGATCCCCATAGATTTTGCTCTACAAACAGGTTCTGTAAACCAGATATTTTCTACCACATCTGGAAAACAATTTGTCGGTACATAAGAAGTTGCCGGAGGCAAAAGACTCATAGCAATCTTCATAAACTCTGCACGATTTAGTGGGACATTCGGTTTAAAACTGCCATCTGGGTTTCCTTGAACAATTCCTAAGTCAGTCAGTGTGCTAATAGCTATTTGTGTAGGAAGATCAGTTGGCACATCTGTGTACGGCAAATTGCTCGACTCATACGAGAGAGCAAGTACAGTTAAAGGTGATAAGACCCCTGTGATAATTAATAGAAATCTCATAATTGTAGTATACCTGCTTCAGTATTTTGGTACATCTCCGAATACATTCGGATAGGAAGTACAAGGGATAGGACCAAGCACACCACCATCTTTAGAGTCGTAAATACTATCACAACCAACAAGTCCTAGTGGCTCATAAAAGAAATCGTCCATACGTGTACTTGCAAAACGTCCACCAGATCCATCGCCGCCAAATCTCCACCCTGCATCACTACGGTCTGTATCTTCTCCACCAAATCGAAAATCATTTGAATCTCTATCAATTGGATTACCTGACCCATCAAAACTAAATACACCCGTTCTGGATGAATCACCATATCCTCGAAAGCCTCCGAAGCCATTAGGCCCTCCAGAAGTAGAAGACCCTCCAAACCGTGTAAACGTTCCCCCGTATACATCACTCAAGCAAAACCCATCACCTGATACATAGAGTCTCGCTAAGCCCTCTTCTGTAGCTACTCTGACTGTTCCATCAGGATAGAGTAAAAGCACCTCTCCATCAGGCTGAAAGATCAAATAGACATTCGGATCAAACACCCTCCACCAGCAACTGCGCCACCAGCGAAACACTCCAAAATCCTCTGAAAACTGCGTCTGCTCAAATGGAGGAGATTCTGGATATGCATGCGCGATAGGCGCCTGTAGGCCGAGGAGACAAAGAATGGCAATAATGCGCATAACGAAGCCATAATAGTGCCATTCTTATCCACTGGTCACCTGATTCTTTAACTTATTTCTACGCTTGTAATGGGTTTCTGATGCAAAGAGATCAACTAATCCACTCTTAAGCGCTTCTGCAGACTCTCCAACGACACCTGTAGCCTCACAAATATTACAAAACGCATTTAGATCTCTTCGCATAAGCCCTTCAACAGCCTGCTGAAAAAGAATAGTCTGACCTTCGATATCATTGCGTGCAATTGCAGATCGATTAGCAATATACGATGTAGATTCAATAGTAGTGATACGTTCATTCATGATGATGAAAAGAAAATGAATACAAAAATTCCCCCGGATATATTACTTGGGGGAAATTGTTAATCTAATTAAACGATTACACAGAAATCTCCCCCGCCATAGGCGGTCGCGGCATTGGAGCCATTGGGAGGTTCTGAGTAAACATTGATTAAAGGTTAATGATAGATAGAGAATCGGTCAAGAGATTAGAGCTTTTCGGCAAGTTCAGAGACCATACGCATCATATCCTCATCACTGCTACAAGGATCGGTAATAGAGAGGTCTGGATCCATACGATCAGAGATTGGCTGCTTTCCACGCTTCATATTGTGCTCCATCATAAGCCCTCTTACGTATTGGTACCCCTCAAATTCACGCTGCTTTCCAAGGCCAATACTCTGGAGTACACACTCCTGCAGTAGAGGGTTCTTTCCGTTTCCACTGCGAGAATTATCATGACTAGCATCTACTACAATGGCAGGATTTTGGACCTCCTTCTTTTCGAGGAGCTTGGCTGTCTCGTAAATGGAATCTGGTCCGTAGTTCGTATGATGCTTTCCCCCACGAAGAATAACGTGAGCGTGTGGATTTCCACTCGAACGAACCCATTGTCCGTAATGCGCATGATCATGACCGCTTTGCACTGTAATAACACCACTTACTGCATCATCGATATCTCCACTACGGGGATTTTTGACACCAATTGGCATATCTTCTCCAGAAGCAATCTGTCTATGTTCTCCATCCTCTGCGCTACGAGCACCGAGTGCCGTGTAACTAAGATATGGTGCAAAGTATCCACCATTATGTGTAAACAACATTTCATCTGCCAAAGGATTTTGTGCTGAAGCCTCACTCATCATACTGGCGCAGTGATGTATTCCTGCTTCAAGGTCTGGAGGCTGCATAGGATTAGGCTGATTGATCGGCCCAGCCCATCCAAGCTCTGTTCTAGGCTTTTGAATGTACACACGAAGCCCAAGCACAATCTTATCTCGGACGTCTTCTTGAAACCGAGCAAGGCTGTCTGATAGACGCATTAAAGTATCTGCATTAGAAGCAGAACAAGGGCCAGTAAGGACAAGGAGACGTGAATCTTTACCACTGAGTACATCGCAGATCAGCTGACGATTTTGTGCAACAGCCTTCTGATCTGCTGGGTATTTTTCAGCGATTTCTTCTGCGGTTGGTAATGGCTTAATCAGTTCTCTCATGGGAAATATTTGGAAAATACATATAAAAAAGTCCTTCTCAGCTTGGGGAAGGCACTTAAACGAATTCGTTATTCAGATACGTTTACAGCACTGTCCCCGCACTAAATGCGAAGCTCCAGTAGCCGTAGAAAAACGTGTAAGAAGTCATGTGTAATAGAATTCTACTGATATGATGGATCATGTCAACAAAAGTTATGTCTGACCTCAAAGCCCAAATTCGGCAGTTCTGCTCCACGTATCTATTACGTCTTAATACTGATTTGGGGCAACACTTCTTGGTCGATCAACCAATCCTCGACCAGATAGTAGAAGCGGCTCAAATCAAAAGCAGTGATCATATTGTCGAGATAGGCCCTGGAATAGGTGTACTAACAAAAGAGCTTCTAGAGCGTGCCGCCAAAGTGACCGCTATCGAACTTGATGCACGAATGATCCCTCTTCTCCATGAATATGTACGAGCTAATACGAAGCTAAACGTAATAAATGAAAATGCTCTTAAGGTCCCCATGCCATCAGAGCCTTATAAGATGGTAGCCAACATCCCCTACCACATTACTTCTCCGCTACTGCAGCATGTATTTTTGGAGTCTGATACGTATCCCACTTCAATGACGTTACTCATCCAGAAAGAAGTAGCAGACAGAATCTGCGACACCAAAAATGCCAGCATGCTAACGGTGATAGTTTCTCTGTTTGGAAAAGCAACAAAAGTCATTAACGTTCCTCCTAAGGCATTTCTTCCTCCACCCAAAGTAGACTCTGCAGTGATTCATATTGATTGCTACGAAAAGCCGTTGGCAGATGCGGCAACTATCGAACAAGTACTAAAACTTACAAAAATTGGATTCTCCCAAAAACGTAAAATGCTCCGCAATAGTTTCGGGACGTTCCCTGAGGGTTTGGAACTGCTTTCTACTGTAGGAATAGACGAAACAAGGCGACCTCAAACACTCACTGTTGATGAGTGGATAGCACTAGCAAAGGCTGCAGCGTAAATTCATACGCTATGCACATCTTCGCTTACTGGTTTCTCGGATCTTTTTTAGTCACAATATTCCTCCTGCAATGGTGGGCAAGTTGATATCTACACTACTTGGGGTAACTGCTGCATTCACATGCGTTATTCGTACTGCACATACCTCAACACCAAACACTATCGATTGGTATGCCAACACAGAAAATGTAATAATCCGCGGAGTGATAGCAGATGAACCTGATAGACGTCCGATGATCACCAAATACACTGTGGCAATAGATCAACTTACGAATGGGTCCGGAATAGTTTTTGATGGGATATCAGGAAACGTCCTTGTATCAGACCGCAGACAATGGCCAGAATATGAATATGGAGACCGAGTCACAGCTAAAGGAATACTCGAAAAGCCAGAACAAATAGAATCCTTCCATTACGATCAATATCTCTCCAGATATGACATATATGCCGTGATGTATCGAGGATCGGTGAAACTGATAACCGACAACCGACAACCGATCACTTCTACAGCAATAAGAAGGAAACTCTACAGCTTCAAAGAATCCTTCGAATCACAAATCAATCGACTCTATCCAGAGCCTCATGCATCATTTATGGCAGGGCTTCTTACTGGGTCACGTCGTGGTATCCCAGATAGCCTCATGCAAGCATTTAATATCACAGGACTTACACACATCATTGCGATATCGGGCTACAACATCACCATCGTGATAGCCATAATTAGCAGTGCCCTCTTTTGGTTACCACTAAAAATAAGATTCTTCCCTGCGATTATTTCTATAATCGTCTTCACTATTTTTGTGGGAGCAAGCGCAGCCGTAGTAAGAGCAGCAATCATGGGAGTACTAGGACTCGTGGCTCTTCAAAGCGGAAGAATATCCAGCGTGCGACTCTCTATTTTGTGGACTGCATTTTTTATGGTGGCTCTTAACCCAAAGATCCTCTGGTATGACGCAGGGTTTCAACTGTCATTTCTGGCAGTCATTGGGCTAACAGAGCTAGGAGAACATCTTGATGTTGTATTTAAGAGAATCCCAAAGGCACTAGCAATACAAGAATCTTTACAGATGACAGTTGCAGCACAAATTACTGCTGTGCCACTAATCATTATTCTCTTTGGACGCTTTTCTCTGATAGCCCCTATTGCAAATCTTCTTACCGCTCCAGTTATTCCTTTGGCAATGCTACTCGGCGCTCTTTCTACACTTGTAAGCTTTGTAATCCCTTCTCTTGGATTGCTACTCGCATATTTTGGATGGGTCTGTCTGGAGTGGATAATACAAGTAGCACATATCAGCAGCACTATTCCTTTCGCTTCTATTGATATCGATCTTCCTTCATGGGCTCTGGTCCTCTACTACGCACTTCTGATTCTTACCATTCATAGAGCAAAATCGTCTTCTTCCCCTTTAGCCACGGTACGGGCATTGTCTTAATAGGCTTTCTATCAGGAAACTTAAAAGCATGAGAGACGATTTTTGTACCGGGTTTTAGCTCTGTTTCAAATTTCTTTTGGAGTGATTTCATAGCCCCTGGCATCAAGTAGAGAAATACACAATCAGCATCTGATACATCCTGATGAAAGAAGTTCTTCATCATGAGTTTTACTTTTACTCTCGATTGCCAGATCCGAAACAATCCCAATAAATAGACCAAAGGTGATAGCTCAAACCCTGTAACAGTCACATTTGGATGAGTACGCTTGGATTCTATGAGTAATCTTGCATCTCCTGCCCCAAGGTCGTAAATCACCTCATCTCCTTTAAGGTCTGCAAATGCCACCATCTTCCTAGTAACCTTCATAGGGGTAGGAACATAGGGTGCACGCAAGAAAATGGACGTAACTGCCATTAGCACGATGCCAAATACCCAAAGTATAAGAAACACTATTAGTACGTCTATAGGCTGCATATGGACAATATAGTAGAGAATTACCCTGCATAAAGCCAATTCCGAGTATTGTACATTATAACTAATTATGTTATAATATATATGCATAAACAAAATACTTTATGCACAAACAAATTTTATTTTTTTCCCCATAACTAGTTATGGCTAATCGCCAAACATACGTCATCGGTGCACTTGGTGTACTTGTTGGAATGGTAGTCGGCGCTTCATCCGCTCAGCGCGCTGACATGGTGTCCTATTCAGGACACAACCCAAACTCCGACATCGTACGAAATATGCCAAATCTGCGTAAAGCAGCTGGTATCTTTCGCTCACGTAGCGAACGTCAAACCCTTGATGTTAGAGACGGAGTTATTTTTAGGCTGACAGCACCTCGCCGATCTAGTACCGAAGTGAATGTAGCAAATCGTCGCAAATATCGCGAAGGTCAGCTAGGGATCACTACTCACTATTCAGCTTCTGATCAAGGAACTGTTCGTGGTGTTCCTGCTCAGCGCCGTATGCGTGTACGTGAATGCGATGTGTATTCAGGGACACGATATACACGTTGTGTTGAGGCCTACATCAATGATGATATATGGCAACCAAACTATTTCTCTAACTAATTAGAGAAAGTCCTTTAGAGCGGACAAAACAAACACAAAAAAGAGTGATGGATATGATCGCTCTTTTTTGTTTATTTCATTTCAAATAGAAACGGCTTCATTGTATTTACATCCTTTCGAAAGAGGACAGAATACCCCTCTGGAAACTGTAGCCCCTCTGCACACTTCCACGGAGTGATGATGAAGTTATTGGCAAGATACCGAAATGTCATTTCTGACAGAGTCTTTTCTTCTAGGCGTTTGCTAATCTCATACGCATCACCTTTTGCAATTACTATTTTTGCAGTTGAGAATGATTGTAACTGTTTTTCTATTAAGAGCGGATGGTGATACACAATGCTCTCGGGGCCGGTATACACAAAGAAGTTTGCTGGAGAGTGCTGTGTAAACTGCATGTACGGCTTCTCTTCTACAAAGAAGTATTGATCGATATCACAAGCACTCAATAGAGCATCGATTCGAATGGCGACTTCTTTTGATATCTGATCAGACTCGCGTCCAGCAGCAAGTTTCTGCGCATACACTGGCATACCATCAGTCATCGGTAATACGAGCACTGTCATGATCGAAAGCAATGTCATAGTTAAAAATTCATAGGGCGGATGTTTTCCCCAGCTATCAATCTCCTTTTTAAGGAACAACAAAAAGAACGCCGTATAGACAGGTGCTGCCACTACAAAATGATTAGCCACAGGATAGCCACGAAGATTTGCAGCTGTATACGTCATATACAAGGCTATAACTATAAGAAGTTTTCTGCGCAGATTCTCGGACCGTATAAACGTACTCACAATCAGCGCACCGATAAGGACAGTAAAGATTACAGAAAACTGGGCAAGGTACCTCACCGGTAAATCCAACTGCATACCCCGCATCCATAAGGGCATAGAACGCCCTATATGATGACCAAACTGAGAAGGGAGATATAAAGAGATATAACCATCAAGATAACCAAATACAAGCATTGCTACTACACCTGCTATTGCTACTCCGGCAATAGGCAGTGCAAACCGCTGCACAAGCAGACGCTTTGTTGGAAGAAGGAGCAAGGCAACAGCAAGGAGGGATAAGAAGAACGGCTCTTTAAAGCCTATTGCCAAGAACAAGAATATCCCGAGAGCAAGCTCGCTCCACCTTCTTTGCTTTAATGGCGCACTAGCGACGTTCAGTGCGTACAACACACCAAAGAAAGATCCATACCACTCCACCTGCCATGCTTCAGCCTGAAAAGCTGAGTACAATGTAAGCACGATGCCAAAGAGTCCCGTAAGGAATACACACCACCATCTACCGCTCCTTGGAAGGCTCTGTGCCATCCGTAAAGCAGCTCTGCAAAACAATACCGGAAGCACTAAAACCATAAGAGCATTCAGCCAAAATCCTAATGTACCATTACCGAATATCCATAAAGAAAGTGCGCTGAGTAGATAGATCCCAGGAGGCTTGGTATCAAAAATATCAGAATACAACTCTCGACCATTAAGCATTCCCCTTCCGACTGTCCAGTAATACTGTGCATCCCCAGCGTAAGCACCCTCAAAGAAATACCATGCTTGCGATACAAGATGATAGAGCCCTTTTATTACAGCGACTGCTATAAGAAGATACAGGCAGAAACGCAATATCTTGAGGATGCTCATATCAAGGATGTAAAGAGTGGTAGCCTCAAGGGGAATTGAACCCCTGTTACCAGGATGAAAACCTGGCGTCCTAACCACTAGACGATGAGGCCACGAGCAAGATTTAACCACAAAAGCTGTACAAATACCACTTATTGCATATTTTATTGTTTTGTTGTATAATATTTACGTAATATGTCAAAACAAACATTAGGTACATCGCTCATCGCTCTAGGTGCCATCGTGGTTACTATAGGCTCTCAAATGTCTTTGAGTGCTAGTGCGACTAACCAAGGAGCATACCTTGGTACACAACAGGCCGGAGAACCTATGTGGATTAATCAAGAAGTAGTACTTCCTGCAGCAGCAATTGAATCTAGTAATCCAGCAGGTGTGCTAGCATTTGGAATGCTGATGATGCTTATTGGATTTGGACTACATGCACTCTGGACCATTCGACAAAATGATGAGCAGCCTGCCTGCACTGAGCAATGTCGAAGTGTTCCTGTTGTAGTACGAAAGCAGCCTGCAGCAAAAAAACAGACACGTACATCACGAAAGCAGATGGATGTTATTTGGATAGAACGGACAATACGATTTTAATTAGAACTCATGCTTCTTGCCGATATCATCTCGGTGGTATTTACCAAACTCGGTTAGTTTTGCACAGACATCTCCAGAAACCACTGGGCCTTCTATGCAAAGCCTAGCTCCTGTTGGGTCCATCACACAGTTCCCACAAATACCAAAGCCACATTTCATATAGCGCTCTAGTGAAAGCTGGCAGGGAACTCCATGTTTTTTTGAGACAGTCATTACCGATTTCAACATCATCTCTGGGCCACAGGCAAATATGTTATCAATAGGAGGGTCTTTCACATCTGGACTTCCAGCAGCTTCCAAGAGTTGATCGAGTACTTCGGTGTTATAACCCTTGTGTCCCATCGATCCATCATCAGTAGAGACATGAAGCGATACGTGTTTAAGTGACTCGAGTTCTTTGAGATACAACAAATGTTCTTTCCCTCGTGCTCCTACAATCGCTTCAAGCGTACAACCGTGTTTCACTGCCTCCGATGCTACAAAGTACATTGGTGCTGCACCATATCCACCGGCAACAAGCACAATATGATCTCCTGCTTCCCATTCGTATGATGTTCCAAATGGTCCTCGAAGCCCTACAAGATCTCCTACTTTGGATTTCGACAGTGCTTCACTCATCGGCCCTACTGCAAAAAAAGTAATTTTGGTTTCTGATCCGTCATCAAATGCTACAGAAAAAGGTTTTTCATCTACTCCCGGAAGCCACAGCATCAGAAACTGACCAGGCTTTGCCCCAAGTGACCCATCAAATGTGTAGGTGCGTACCATTTCTGTCTCCTGCGTTATCGCCTTAATGCGATACGTCTTTGGAAGCCGAGACTGAAGAGAAATCGTAGACATTATGTACTGCGGGAAGCAAGTTCTTTATGCATTCCTCCTACCATAGAACCAATATCATCAACTCCTTCATTCGTACACCAGTACTGCATGCCCTCACAAACTTCTGCAAAGACCTCTGCGCCATGCCGCGATATTGCAGATCCGATTCCAATAAGTGTTGCCCCAGCAAGCATCAGTTCCAAAGCATCTTCTCCGGTATACACTCCTCCTGTTCCGATGATCGGACACTTCCCATCGGTAGCAGCATAAACATCAGCAATGCACTTCACCGCAATGGGTTTTATTGCAGGACCTGATAGCCCTCCAACTTTATTGGCGAGTATCGGCATGCGACTGCGTAAGTCTATGGCCATACCAGGGCCAACAGTGTTGATCATCGTGAACCCATCAGCTCCAGCTGCTTGGCAAGCTTTTGCTATCTCTCCGATGTTATCAACGTTCGGCGATAGCTTTACAAATATCGGAATGTCTCCCGCCACCTTCTTTACTGCTGCGGTAACCTTAGCTGCATTAGGTGCACTGCACGCGAATGGCTTTCCGAATTCATCTTCGACATTTGGACAGCTGATATTTACTTCGAATGCATCAGGTTCAAGTGGTGCTAGCTCCTCTGCAGTCTTTGCAAAGTCTTCGATAAGTCCAGCTACGATATTCGCGATCAGTGGAACTGGATGATCTTTCATGTAGTCACTTATTTCTTCTTTTGCCTTCTCGGGACCTGCGTCAGGAAGTCCTACAGCATTAAGCATCCAATGATCTGTTTCGATAATTGTTGGGTTTGGATGTCCCTTGTGCTCTTTAGCCCAAAGAGATTTAGTCGTAATACCTCCTGCTCCTTTTTTTGCAACATCCTTCCATGTGGACGACGTAATTCCCAAAATACCAGAAGCCAACACCGTCGGATTTTCGAAGGTGATGCCGAGTACTGTTTGGGAGAGGTTCATCGATGGTTATCGTACCGTAAACCGATGGTGTGTGCGACTAGATCATTCAGCTTGCTTGTCTAACATTTTTTCATGTGTTGCTATAATAATAGATCGCATAACTTCACTAACATTTCTCCACCCAGCTTCGGGTCCCTCTTCTTTAAATACACGCATACTTCTGATTGCTAGAAAATTTAGAACTGGAGTCATCTGATCTGATGACTCTGTCTCTGAACCCTGCCCCTGCGGTACTCCTGGATTTTCTGCTTTCATCAATTACTAAATTAGATTGTTTTTGTATATTTGTCAATATTCTTAAATACTCCTCTGCTTTGGGAATAATGTATCTCTGCGCCAATAGACTACAGCGAGCATGATTACACCAAAGAGAATAAGGCGAATCGGCCCCATCATCGCAGAAGGCAAAGGTAAAAACCGCAATGCCTCTTTAAGTACTGTTAGTAAAATTGTAGACAGTAATACTCCATACACAGACCCTGGGTTTCCCGCTACTACAATAGTAATAAAGAATACTAAGAACGGATACTGATAGTCATTCGGATGCAAGAATGTTAAATACTGAGGGAAAAGCAATGCAGTGGCGAGCGCACCAGCACCAGCTACGAGAAAGGCAATCACATGTGCCCTTGTTCTATTGATACCTAAAGATTTTGCATGCCACTCATGCTCTGCAAGAGCCTGCAACTGACGACCAAACGCACTCTTGTCGATCAATCGTAATGCGATTACAAAGAGTGCAGAAATAACTGCAGCTGCTATTGCAAAGCTTTGCACAGAACTAAGAAAGCTAAATCGTGGAACACCAGGAATACCTAGAGCGCCACGCGTCAGACCATTCCAGTTTAAGATAACTGCAAGAAGAGAAAGATGTACTGCAATAGTCATCACTCCAAATGCATCTTGATCGAGTCGCAAAGAAAGCCATGCTAAAAATAAAGATAGTAGTACAACTGTAAGAATTCCAACCAACGTAGCAGCAATAAAACTACCCGAGTGCATCGCAGTAAGTACTACTGCATAACTTGCTACAAGAGAAACCCCTATCGGTCCGAAGTGTAAGATTTTCCCTTTTCCAAAGACAAGGTTATAGGCAAGCGCATGAGGAATGGTCATGCATGCTATCGCGATAATGTGCCAATAGAAATCCATAATTATGCGCTGCGTGCCTTCGAACTAAAGAGGCCTTGAGGCCTAAAAAGTAAGAAGAGAATAATAAAAAGTAATGCGACAGTTTGCTGGTATCCAGCAGAGATATAAAATGCTCCGAACCAATGCACTCCAACAACGAACTGTTCTAATAGAGCAATTATATATGCACAAACAATCGCTCCCCAAATATTTCCTTTTCCTCCGGCAATAATAGCTGCATATGCTTTAATAGTGATGGGAAATGCAAAGACTGGAGTAAGGTTTTGGTCTATTCCTAGGTAAATTCCTCCAAGACCTGCCAGTACTCCGCTCATAATAAATATTGAACGATGCAAAAGTGGTGCACGAATGCCTAAGCTCATTGCAGCATGATCATGCTGTACAACAGCACGAATTTTTCGTCCAAATGCTGTGGAATGCAGAACATACGCCAATGCCATCATCAGTAAGACTGTAAATGAAATCAGAGCTACTTGCTCCACACTGATACGACCACCAAATACTTCAAATGTGTGCTTTAGCCCTGGCATGATTGCACGAGGTTTCTCTTCAAAGAACAACAAAATCAATCCATCTAATATCATGCTGAGTGCAATCGTTGTTACCAGCGGAAGAAACCTGTGGCGCTTATAAAAAGGATTTATAAAGATCTCAAAGGCAATCCATGAAATAAATGCTGCAATAGTTAAGCCTCCAACAATACTCAGTGCAAGTGGCAAATGAAGAACTTGATGCAGCCACCATGTGCAATATCCACCTATTAAAGCCATCTGGCCAAGTGCCATATTAAACACCCCTAGAACTCCATATACCAAAGCAAGTCCTCCAGCCATGAGTGCCGCGAGAGAACCTGCGATAAGTCCGTTGAGTATAAGTTGAATCATCTAATTCCTAGTTTACAGGAACTGCCTCACCTTGTGTAAATGCTCCGTTGCTAGCTTTCCATAGTACGTAGGAAATGCCAGTTACATCACCATTGTCATCAAATCCAAATGGACCAACAACACCATCAAATGAATCTACAGCGTAGAGATAATCACGAATTGCAGCTCCTTCTGTGCCTACCTCTGCGATAGCATCAGCGAAGAGTCTTGCTGCATCGTAAGCCTGCGCTGCAAAGAACAAAGCACCTTGTGCTTCTCCGTGCTCAGCAAGGAACTTTTGTCCGAAGTCAGAATCTCTATCAACTGCAGGAACTCCGATAGCCAATAATCCTTCTACTGCCTCTGGAGCAATCTCAAACATGGATGCATCTTGTGCAACATCGTGAGAGATAGCGAGCTGTGTAAGCCCTTGCTCACGAAGTTGTACCATCATTGCAGCCATAGATGCTGGAGTCTGTCCGTTCGGGAAGAATGCATCGAACTCTTCGTCTTTGAGGCGAGCCATAAGGCTACGGTAGTCTTTTGTCCCTGGTTCTACGACTTCGTCAAAGACAAGTGCATCACCAATGTTCTCTTTAAGCGCATCGCGGAATGCAATTGCAAAGTCTGTGTTCTCTGTAATGGCTGCAATCTTGTTAATTCCTTCTTTCTTAAAGTAGCCAGCCATAGCCTTTGTCTTTAATCCATCACTTGGGTAATCACGGAAGATAAAGTCTCCAGCAACAGTAACATCTGGACTAGAGCTAATAGGAGAAATCATTACCACCTGTGCAGCCTCTGCAATTGGAGCTGCAGCAAGTGTCTCACCACTACACTGTCCTCCGATAATAGCGATAACCTTATCAACATTAACAAGTTTCTGTGCAGCACCAGCTGCATCTGTACCTGTACAGCGTCCATCTTCAGCAATAATTTCGATCATGCGGCCATTAATACCACCAGCTTCGTTAATTTCGTTAACAGCGAGCATTGCTCCGTTAAGTGTGTCTTTACCATAAGAAGCAGCTTCTCCTGTGAGAGGCCCAATATATCCAATTTTGATAGATCCTGTTCCATCATCGGCAACAGGTGAACAAGCGCTCAGAAGAATTCCGAGAGCAAAGAGTGGAACGAGAAGTCTTTTCATAGATTTAATGGGAATAGGAAGCCATTTTGCTCGGATAAGCTGAAAAGTACAAGAGAATTGATCAACGATTATATCCAAGATCATTATAAATAAGTGAATTATGTCGTTGGATCTGCCCCGAAATAGATCTCCTTAAGCTGTTTGGATTCTTTTACTTGTGCAGGTGTCCCCTGTAACACTACTTTCCCAACATCGAGTACAACAACCTCATCACAGATAGAAGCAATAAATGGCAAGTCGTGTTCGATGATAAGCACTGTCTTCCCGTTATCTTTTAATTCTTTGATGATGTCAGCCACCTGACCCGTCATCTTTGGGCTTACCCCTGCAGTTGGTTCATCAAGAAGAAACAAGTCTTTACCTGCCTTAAGTGTACGAGCAATTTCGAGTAGTCGCATCTGCCCACCAGAAAGTGAACCTGCTTTCTTTTTGCCACTATCAGATAGTCCCACCATATCCAGCGTTCCAGCTACTACTTCTTTAAGAGGTCCTAGCTCTTTTCTTTGCTCCTTGGGTAGCGCCTCCAGTGCTACAAGAATATTTTCTTCTAATGTCATTTCGCGAAATATTCCAAAGTTCTGAAACACACGACCGATCCCCTTCTTGGCTCGCTGGGAAGGGCTCAGTCCACTGATCTCTTCATTCCGTAAATTGATTGATCCTCCAGAAGACTTTAAGAAACCAGAGATCACATTAAAGAGTGTCGTCTTTCCAGAGCCATTTGGGCCAATAAGTCCAATGATCTGCCCTTCTTCTACATCGAAACTAATACTCTGAAGAATCTGATGCTCATCGATTGTTAGGGAGAGGTCTTTGAGTTCGAGAAGGGCCATATGCAAAACAGGATACCAAAGAGTATAATGAAAAAGTATGATAAAGCAGAGATTCAATCCTCATGCCCACTCCACTGCAAGTGACGGTGAACTCACAATTGAACAAATCGATACGATAGCAAGATTAACCGACACCAAGCAAATCGTTACAGATCATAATACTGTTGATGCACACAGAAGATTCTCTTCAGATAGAATTGGAGGAGGAATCGAAGTAAAAACAAAAAATGGTGTAGATATTTTGGTGTGTGGACCACGAAATAAAATAATAGGTCTCTTCGATGACCATCTCCAATCACTAGTAGATCCACAAAATCCTATCTTTGGAGAAATTAATATCTCTCCCGTGGAGCTTGTTGGCCTAGCAAGAGAAATGGACCTTGAAGTTATTCTCCCACATCCAGCAACAGCAGAAGGTACAACGATGCTTTCGCTTAAGACACAAGAAGAACTCGCCCGACACGACCCACTTGTAGAGAGTAATGGAAGAATGACAAGGAGAATAAATAAGACGGCAAAACAATATGCACGACAATATGGATTAAAACTCATTGCAGGAGGAGACAGTCACATTGAAGGGTATGACCAATACACAACATCGTTTAACCAAGTGAAGCATAATGAAATCCTCACGCCAGAAGAAATGCTAACAAAGCTTCGGCAGGAACATAAACGACATAAGATGCGAGTAAGTAAGCCTAGTTTTCGTGAATCTCTAGCAACTGGAAAACAGGTACTCGCTAAAGGCGGATTGAAGATGTTACAGATGTTTGCAAAATATAAGGGCCGACAATTATTTGGGACGCAGTACTATTAGCGCTACTTCTTCTTTACGATCGCTTCCATAAACGCATTAAAGAGTGGCTGTGGCTTGTGTGGCCTACTCTTAAGCTCCGGATGGAACTGTGAACCCAGCATAAATGGATGATCTTTGATCTCAACAATTTCCATCAAATTGGTCTCTGGCCATTCTCCAGAAAAAATCAGACCTTTCTCTTCTAACTTCTTACGGAATTTGTTATTAAACTCGTAACGATGGCGATGTCTTTCTGATATTTCATCTGTGCCACCTGCCATGAGTCCCATCGAATGGTAGGCTTCATATGCCTTCGTACCTTTTTTTAACTTACATTTATAAGCCCCAAGTCGCAGTGTTCCTCCTTTAGACCTCCCTTTATTCTGACCAGGCATAAAGTGCACAAGATATTTACTACGTGGTAGCTTTTCATCTTCATCAAATTCCTCACTCGTAATCTGTTTATCCTTCAGCTTGCTCCGTGCAAACTCGATCGCAAGAATCTGTGAACCCAGACACAATCCCAAATACGGAACTTTATTCGTGCGAGCATAATTTGCCGCAGCAATCTTTCCTTCTATTCCACGAAGTCCAAACCCACCAGGAATCACCATTCCTTTACAACTTTTGAGTTGATCCCACGCTTCTTTATCTTTTGCTTCCAGTTTTTCAGAATCAATCCACAAGATCTCTGCCTTGCGTTTGTTATATACAGCAGCAGACTTTATGGCTTCTACTACACTTAGATATGCATCTTCAAGATTCGTATATTTTCCAACCATCGCTATCTTTACTTCTTTCGATGCTTTGAGATGTCTCTTCGCACCCTCTATCCACTCTGTCATATCAGGCTTAAGATCTGATAGTCCAAGTGTCTCCCCAATCACCTGTGCAATCTTGTATTTTTGCAGTGCAACAGGAACATCATAAATACTATGTAATGTTTGCGCTGGGATCACTGCCTCACGTTTGACCGAACAGAACTTGGAGATCTTATCCAGCAAGTCTTTCGTAATACGATAGTCTGCACGCGCCAAGATCATATCTGGCTGCAAACCAATGCGGCGAAGTTCTCGTACTGATAACTGCGTTGGCTTCGTCTTTAGCTCTTTTGATCCTTTAAGGTACGGAAGCAGTGTGAGATGCACATGATAAATCTGTTCCCGTGACATTTCTGTTTTCATCTGACGAATCGCTTCGAGAAATGGTTCTCCTTCGATATCCCCTACCGTTCCACCAATCTCCACCATCAAAATATCACATCCGCTTTTTTCTGCAGAACTGATCACTGCAGCTTTAATAGCGTCGGTTACATGTGGAACAACTTGCACTGTTCCACCGAGGTAATCTCCACGACGCTCTCGTGCAAGAACCTCAGTGTAGATACGTCCAGTTGTTACTGTAGACAGCTTGCTCATCGGCTCATCGATAAATCGCTCGTAGTGCCCGAGGTCCAAGTCGGTCTCTGCCCCATCGTCGGTAACAAATACCTCTCCATGTTGAAACGGACTCATCGTCCCTGGGTCTACATTAAGGTATGGATCCAGCTTCTGTACAAACACCTTAAGACCCGCTGCCTTGAGGATAGCTCCAATAGAAGCAGCTGCTATTCCTTTTCCAAGACTACTACAAACTCCTCCTGTAACAAAAATGAAGCGGGGGCCTTCCTTCGTCTTCCCTTCCGGGTTCTTTCGATTCTGCTTGCCGGCCATAGCCTTGGCGACGGCTGGAGATTTAGCGTTTTGTGAAGGATTCATACTAAATAAAGAGCTTCTTCCAATTGATTCAGGGGAGATGCCCGCCACAGATAATACTTGTTTTCCAAAGCATTGCAAGTAAAGTTCAATTCACGAGAGAATTATTGACTTATTTGTCAATTAATCTATAAATAGGTTTGATGGATAGTAAGAAAAACCAGTTTTTACGGCCTTCTCCCCCACCTGCTTCAACCAGAACTATCGACAGGCTTGCAGATGCTGGAAAGAGAAATAACATCGTGGCGCACCAATCTCTCATACAGCTTCATGATATCTACAGTCATCGAGAAGTATGGAAAGCTCTTTCGCCAATAGCTCGAGGAGAACTTACACAAATGCGTAGCCTTGGATTTGATGGCTACTATCCAGATACCTCTGATTTTGAACGAATAGAAAAAGCGATAGGACAAGAATCTGAGGAATGCAGAAGTGCACTGGAAAATATTGCCGCTATTAAAAATATTATTAATCAACAAGAAACATTATGGTCAACAGTAGCGGATACATATTCTTCCCCAGACCTCATTCGCTTACTGCAAGATACCACTGCTGCTATGCATCATCTTCCCGATGAAAACGGAGGAAGAATAGTCTCCTTTGGTAGTGCACGTACTGCTACTGGTTCTGATGTATACGACTCCGCTCGTTGGATTAACGAAACTATTGTTACAGGATCTCTCAGAGAAGATGGCACCTCCGAACAAGTGATAACAGGGGCAGGCCCAGGGATAATGGAGGCTGCAAATTATGGAGCAATGCAAGGAAGATGGAATATTATGAATACCCTTAATGATCGATTGGCACTTGCATCGGAAAATACAGAAGATGAAAGCCAAGTGCATGCTGCAATATTTAGAGCAAGAATACAAATGCATAGCATAGGAGTTCGTATTGACCTCCCTTTTGAAGCGTCATGGAATGAGCACTTGCAACTCTGTCTTACTATTAAAAACTTTGCCCCACGAAAGGGAGGACTTGTCTCTGCGGCTATGGGGCGCAGTGTTTCTCATAATGGAAATGAGCACATCGATAATCCCAATCACCCTGCAGTATTTGCATTCCCTGGTGGCTTTGGAACTGATGATGAAACATGGGAAGCGGCTCTCCTTATTCAATGTGGAAAAATGCCAAACATGCCAATTTTAGCTGTTGGAAAAGAGGTCTCCGACAAAATTCATGCATCAATAGAAGTAATGGAAAAGTGGAATGCCATCAGTCCTGACGACTGGGGTATTATTACTGAATGCAAAGATGAGATAGATGCAGTAGAGCAATATCATGCTGCACACGACATTGAAATGAGTGAATACACAAAAGATCAAGTTACAAATCGTGAGCCTGTAATCAATAATGGAAATGACTTACAGACAAACGGATATCGACAGTAAGAAAAGCGCCCTTTCAGACGCTTTTAGTATCAAAATATTTCATCTTATCCAATCAATCCTGTCGCTGAGTACAAGCTTACAGTCAGTACAGAGACGATTGTCATTAACTTTACGAGGATGTTGATAGAAGGACCAGAGGTGTCCTTAAATGGGTCACCAACAGTGTCTCCAACAACGGCTGCCTTGTGTGTATCGCTTCCCTTTCCACCAAGGTTACCAGCTTCGATATATTTCTTTGCGTTATCCCAAGCACCTCCAGAGTTCGCCATAGAGATTGCAAGAAGCACTCCAGAAACAAGAGCTCCTGCAAGCATTCCTCCAAGCGCTTCTGAACCAAGGAGAAGACCAACTATAACCGGTGAAGAAACCGCAATAATTCCTGGTAGTGTCATCTCTTTAATTGCAGCAGTTGTTGCGATATCAACACAACGTGCACTGTCTCCTTCTGCCTTACCTTCCATTAATCCTTTGATTTCTTTGAACTGACGACGCACCTCCTCAATCATAGAGAATGCAGCACGACCAACAGCGTTCATAGTCATTGCAGAAAACACATAAGGAAGTGTTCCTCCAATCAAGAGACCAATAAGTGTATTTGGATTCATGAGGTTAATCGTCTGCAAGTTTGCTTGCTCAGAAAATGCAGAGAGCAAAGCAAGAGCTGTAAGAGCTGCAGAACCAATAGCAAAACCTTTACCGATAGCAGCTGTCGTGTTTCCTGCAGAGTCGAGTGCATCTGTACGGTTACGAACGGCTTTTGGTAGAGACGCCATCTCGGCAAGACCTCCTGCGTTATCTGCTACAGGACCGTAGGCATCAACAGCGAGAGAAATTCCGAGAGTAGAAAGCATTCCAACAGCAGCGATAGCAATACCGTAAAGACCTGCGTAGGAATACGAAAGTCCGATAGCACCTGCAATACAAAGTACTGGTAGGAATGTAGAACCGTATCCAAGAGCGAGTCCTGAAATGATGGTTGTAGCAGCACCAGTCTTCGCGCTTTCTGCTAACTTCTTTACAGGACTGTAGTGCTCTGATGTGTAGTACTCCGTAAGAAGACCAATAACGAGACCAACAGCAAGACCGCTAACCATCGCCATAAACACTCCAAACCACACATCGCTTGGTAACATGTTATTTGCAAGGAAGAACGTTCCTACAACTACGATTGCAGATGCAAGAAACAGACCGTTCTTTAATGCTCCGTGCACATTGGAACTCCCCTTCCTGGTGCGAACAACGAATGTACCGATGATCGCAGCGACGATTCCAAGTGCAGAAATATAAAGAGGAAACAGCACAGCAACTTCTGTGTTACCCCATGAAACAGTCATACCAATAAGCATGGCAGCAAGTATTGAACCAACATAACTTTCGAAAAGGTCAGCACCCATTCCCGCAACATCTCCTACGTTATCTCCTACGTTATCTGCAATAACTGCAGGGTTACGAGGGTCATCCTCTGGGATTCCAGCTTCTACTTTACCAACTAAATCCGCTCCTACGTCTGCAGCCTTTGTGAAGATACCTCCACCAACACGAGCAAACAATGCAACAGAAGACGCGCCAAAGGAGAATCCTGTAAGTGCCTGAAGAGTGTCTGCAAGTGAAAGCCCCATTATCTGCATGAGGTAAAGCATTGCTCCAACGAGTCCTAATATTCCAAGACCAACTACAGAGAGTCCCATTGTGGCTCCAGAAAGGAAAGCAACACGAAGTGCTGGCCCTAGGCTCGTGCGAGCAGCTTGTGTTGTTCGAACATTAGCTGCAGTAGCTGTACGCATACCAATGTATCCAGCAAGTACACTACAAAGAGCACCGAGAACAAAGCTTCCTGCTGTAGTAGGTACACCCCAATTTCCTGCTTGGACATTATTAAATCCTGTATCGAGTAGACAATACAGTAATGCACCAACAACGATGACGAAGATACCAATTACTCGATACTCTCGACGCAAGAATGCCATCGCACCAGATCGAATCTGATCTGCAATATGCTGCATTTTGTCTGTACCAGGACTACGCATACTAATAAGGATGCGGAATACTGCTGCTGTTAAAAGGGCAAGAGCTCCAGATGACAGAATTGTCACAAGAGAATTGCTAAAGGGATCTGTGAAAACAGGAAACATAGATTTATAGGGAAAATTCTGGCTTAGTGTATAGGACGAAAGGGGCAAAAAAAAGCCACCCTGTAGCAGAATGGCTTTTAATTTCTAGATATAAGTGATTAGCACTGTGTTATATCTTTATTATTTCTGCTGAGGCAACCGTAATAAGCATTGCTGCGAATATCACGACGTGTTGGGCGATCCCATCCCCAAGCACCATGATTAGCGCTGTTTCCACCTGTCTGTACAAGACTGAATGGAAGATTTGAATTATTGGTAGCAATACCACCACCACTACGACGTACATCACCAGAAACGTTGAGAATACGGTAGTCTACTCCACGAAGGTAACCAAGTACGTGACGACGGTAGTTGCGCTGTGCAGCACGAACTTGTGAACGTGCAAGCATGCTACGACCAGTAGTGTCGCTAACAGCTGCGCTACGGTACATGTTAGAAAGTTCTAGAATGGAAGAGTAGGCATCAGCATACAATTCGCGAAGCTCTGAGCGCTGGCGAAGAACAGTAGTTGGAACTGGTGGTGTACCACGACGGTACGCAAGTGCAGGAGAGATACTGCCGGCAAAGATCGCAAGTGCCGCAGTAACAGATAGAAGTGAACGCGTGATCATAATAACTAGCTGAAAAAAATAAGTAGGAGACGTAATCTACGATGATACGAGTAGATATGCAAGGGAGCAACAACATAAAAGCTTAGAAAGACAAGATCCATTGGAGGGGGGACCATAAACACCAAGGAAATCGAAGAAATCGAAGAAATCAAGGATCCTTGTTTTCCTCTATGTACTAGTTTAACTTCCTCACCTTCGTCTTCATGCGACGGACAGCCTTATTTGCTGTTTTCTTAGCTTTCGTTGTAGTTTTTTTAACAGTGCGTTTAGCAGTAGTTTTTCCTTTCTTCACTGCCTTTTTAGCTTTTGTAGATCCAGAGCCAATTGCATCCTCTAATTGTGACTGTGCCTCATCCATAGAGTCTTTGGCGTACTTCTTTGCCTTTGAAAAGTTCTTTTGAACATCTTCACTATCGATAAACTCCTGTATCTGTTTCCCGAGCTTCTTTCCGTCTTTTTGCAAAGCAACTCCAAGAATACGAGCCGCTTCTTCGGCGTCTTTCGCTCCAGAGAGCTGATCACGGAGCTTCTTGTTACTAAATAAGTATCCAGCTGTAGCGCCACCAAGCGTTCCGAGGAGTAGAGAGAGTTTTTTCATGATTCAATTATATCGCACTCATTCCTCAAAGTCATTATTCAGATTCAGACAATGTCTTTTTGAGCTTATTGCGCTGCAATGTCCCTATCATCCCAAGAGCGGCAGAGCCATATAAAGAAAGAGATGAAATATCAGAAACTATCTCATTGTCCCCTCCTAACATCATTCCAAGTATCGCTGCATTTTGAATAAAGAACTTCAACTTTCCCATAAAGTTAGCCTTAACAGCATTCACGTTTTCTTCAGCAGGAATAACTTCACAATCATGTGGATGTACTGTTGCTTCTACCCCCTCTTTTAGTTGTTCTAATAACGGCCCTCTCGATTTTTGAGAATTAACATCAACAGCAATGTTAAGACCAGCAGCAATATCAAAGGCGACATTCTCTAGGTTCATGCATGCGAGATATAACAAATATGCTGAATTGATAAGCTTATCAACCATAGGATCCAATCGCTCACCTTCACGCGTTCGCTGATTATTTTCACGTGCAGACATACCATCAAACCAATCCAAAATTCCATTAACTCCATATGCTACAGAACCTGTAATTGGTGATATAGCGTATGAAACAAGTCCAACTGCAGCAGCTGATGTTCGCCATCGACCGGTAATAACATTAGGATGTGGTAACCGCTTTGAAATAGGCTTCATTCCATTTTCTGCTTTAGCGCGAAAATCATAGAAAGAACCTTGCTCGCCTGTCATTCCAGTTTTTACAGACATAGGCAAATGAGTGTAATTAGCAATGTACTACTTCACAACAACAATCTCAAAAGATTGCTAGATTGAACTAATCGCCTGCATCGATACTTCTCCTGTCATACGGTCTTTTACCTCTGCGCCTTCTGCATCAAGAGTTTTTGGAGAGATTACTACTCGCGTAGGACATCCTATAAGATCTGCATCTGCGAGTTTTGCACCTACTGATGAGCCAAGGCGATCATCAATAATTGCTGATGTACCTGCGGCAATTAGCTTCTTATATAAGGCAACTGCCTGCACATATGCATCATCCTCTTCGGACTTTGCAATAGGAACAATATGTACTGCAGCTGGAGCTAAGTTTTCTGGCCAACGCATACCATTGTCATCCGCGAATGCCTCTACTGCAATTCCCATCAATCGTGATACTCCGATTCCATAACATCCCATAGGGATAGGATACTGTTTTCCTTCTGCATCAGTGTATTGCAAATCAAAGGCTTCGGAGAACTTGGTACCCAACTTAAAGATGTTGGCTGCTTCTGATGCACGCTCTTCTCTAAAATCTTTAGCACCTGTCTCTGGGCACTCAGTGGCACCCGCTTCGTAGATCTCTTTATTAATAGCGATACGCTTCCCTTTTTTCTCTGCCTCGATACTCACATAGATTTCATCCTCTCCCTGAGGAAGTACTACCTGAAACTCGTGAGAGAACTTAGAGAACGAACCCCCAGATGCATACGTGTAGTATGTTTTATCGCTTAGTCCTAGGCGTTCGAAGATCTTATCGTATGCTCCGTGCACTACTTCGTAATAGTCATCGAGGTCTTCTTGGTCTGCATGAAAACTATAAAGATCTTTCATCAAGAACTCACGACCGCGAAGCACTCCAGACTTAGCCCGAGGTTCGTTACGAAACTTTGTCTGAATCTGATAGGCCCCAAACGGCAAGTCTTTATAGGACTGCACAAAGTTCCTAACGAGTGGAGTAATAATTTCTTCATGCGTTGGGTTAAGCCCGTACTCTGTATCCCCTGCTGCAGGAACCTTAAAGAGAGCATCGAATCCTTCCCATCTTCCAGATTTTACCCAGCTCTCTTTAGGAGAAAGACCAGACATAAGTATTTCCTGTCCTCCAATAGCGTTCATCTCGTCGCGAACAATGCCTTCTATCTTTCGGAGTACTACAAGCCCAAGAGGAAGATAGCTATACACTCCTGCCATCGTCTTATGAATAAACCCAGCCCGTGTAAGTAGGTCTGCGTTAATAGAACTCGCATCTGCGTGCGTGTCCTTGGAAGTCTTGGTAAATAGTTGTGAGAGATACATAGCGCAGTCAGTGTACCGCTTTAGGCGATCCACGCTAGTAAGAAGTGCGTGAGAAACAATCCGAATAAGATTCCTCCTGCTACTTCTGCTGTCGAATGTCCTACACGTTCCGAGAAATCTTCAAGTTGCTGCAAAATATTAAGAGCCTTCGCCTGTTGACCTACTTGCTTACGTACAAACGCAGCGTCATACCAAACAATACCAGCAAACACTGTAGCGATAGCAAACGTAGTAGAAGCGATACCATCGTAGGTACCGACTACCATCATTAAAGAAGTAACAAACGCACTATGGCTGCTTGGCATTCCTCCATGCTGAAACCAGATGTTCTTGGTGAGTCCTTCAAAAAGATGCTTTGTGATCTCAGCAGCAATCATAATAATTACACAAACAGCAAATGGATACTGACCTAAGAACTCTTGAAGAAAATTCATGGCCGCATCATACAACCGAACTTTCACAAATACCACGATAAGGACACCGATTACATGCAGATTCACTTGGCAAAGGTTCAAACAGCTCATCATCTATTCCCTCTGACAATTTGCCAATCTCTTCTTTGGCCTTCTGCAGCTGCTCATTCGACCGAGTAGTTTTAACTTCTGTAATACCATCTTCATGAAGGAACATTAGAAGAAGCTCTGTACAAGGTTTTTCAAATACCTCTGTACATGCCAATGCATAGATTGAAAGTTGTAGATCGTTGTCGACTTCTTCCTGTGTACGCAAGCTTCCAGTCTTGTAATCGATCACTAAAACACCATTGTCTGATTGCTCCACTCGATCGAACCTTCCTTTAATAGTATTGATATCAACTTCTATTGAGAATCCTTTTTCTATTGCAAGAACCTCTCGCTTCTTCGTGCTCCACCATTCAAAAAATAGTTGCATCAGCACTTCTCCTTTTGCTCGTGCACGATCTCCATCGATTTTACTTTCGTATCCTTGAACAATAAAAGACTGATGCCACAGATCAATAAGTAACTCTAGAGTAAGAGGTTGCTTCTCCTCTGGCTCCTCCATAAATAACGTAAGTTGATCTGCATCCTCTTTCTTCCTTTCATTATCTACTTCTAGCTTTCCCCATTTACTTAGAGTGTTATGAACAGAAGATCCGAAGCTTTCCCCTGCACTAATCTGCCGTGGAATTTTTTTGATACTCGCAAACTCGTACTGCTTGGGGCAAGTACGATATGTATTAAGCTGAGAGAAGGAGAAGGGCACGAATGCATTCTACCATTTCTCACGTCTAAACGTTCTTGGATGAGATGCAAACCACGTCTTGATTTTTTCTAATGTCTTGAAGGTTACAGTGTGATCATTTTGGCGAAGTAGCTGTATTAGCTTATTAAGGAACATGGATCTCTGATCATCAGTCTTGAGTTTTTCATACTTCCAACCCAGTGATTTTTTGAGTTCTGTGCCATACCAACGTCTACTTCCAAAGAAGCGTGGATTATTTATTATTTGATCTGCCATATCAATAATACGATGAACATCTTCTGAATTTCTAGACACCGGCTTATTAATACGCGGCATAAGGAAGTCATAGTGTTGACCTTCTTCTTTATCCAAATATCCTAGTCCCCATATACTATGCTCAGCATACCCAGATGACGACCTGCCTTTGTAATTACCATTTTGAAAGTAGTAAAGTGCTCCTTCAATAGAGCTATGCTCTGAAATAGTACTATCATCATCTCCCTGCTTTGGTCGTATACGATTATCTCCGTATGAATATGTAGGAGAAGCACTTATTGAAGGCCCCCTCGAATATGATCTTGGCCTCAAGATGACATAGTTCTTACGAGAACTATCAAACATCAAATACAGTGACGTACCGCCAATTGCAAAATACGAATCTGAAGTTTCTTCTACTTTTTCAACGGCAGCTGCAAATTCTTTTGATGCCATCTCTAGCTCTTGTCGCTTACGCTCCTTTGCTGCAACTTCTCGTTCTGGTGCTTTACGCTCGTACTCTTCTCGTGCTTTCTTCGCTGCAGCTTCTCTTTCTACTTCTGCAGCTTCTCTTGCTACTTGACTCTCTGCGGATTGCCCTAGCATTGCTTCTGCCCCAGGTTTTTTAAGAAAGGCAGATGTAGTAGACCACTCTACGGTTCCCGGTGCAGAGGCTCGCCCCATTGCCCCATTACTTGCGAAACCATTTGCCCTCCCAATAGCTTGCTTTGCAATACTCACCTTTCCTGTTTTTGGATCTCCAAATATATATGTTGCCATTACAATATATTCATCTTCCCCTCTTGCTTTTACCCCCTCGAAGAACACAGTTTTCAAATCTGAGAATTTCAATTCCTTTGAACTCGATAATCCCGTTGGATATTTAAGCTCTCTACACAGGCTGAGAGTTTTTCCGTACGTACTAACTCCACTAGTAAACACAGCAGGACCTCTTCCAGAACCATAGAGCTCATCTCCCATTTTACTGTTAGCACGAAATGTTCTTTTAGAATTTGGCCTCTCAAAGTACCGTTCCATTCCCGTTGTAATATATTTTTGTGCGCCTTCAAAGCTTAAGCCATCACCACTACGTGTACCAGTTAACGCCCCGAAAATACCAGGCGTTGGGCTTACTTTTGGCTCACCAAGAAGCCCTGAAACCTTATCTCCCACCCAGAACGCTGCTCCGTAACGGAGTGAATCTGCAGTTTGACTCGGAGAACCAGGCATAACGAGTAGATTATCAAAATGTGTTTGCCAGTCGTTCCATCGTGTCTCATTTACTGCCACTTCTTCCTCCAATGTCGTAGGCAGCACCTGTTGCAACTGCTGAGAAAGTGCAGGGTCATCAAGGAAACCGGCAATTGATGTCATGCTACTGAGGTCAATATCACCAGGAAGTCCTGCAGCTGTAGATTGTGGAACTGTATACAAGCCAGCATCTGCCACGATCTTTTCTCTACGTGTACTTCCTTTTGTAGTATTTAAATGCGTTGCCAATGCTTCCATAACCAACTCTGCTCGAGTTCGAGATTTGTTCTTACTGTATTCACCCAAAGAAACACGTGAGAGTTCTTTTCCAAAAACTCTTACATCACCCATAAGCTCCACAGTATCTTCGAGACCTGGTTCAACATATACACCGTCCGTATTCTGTTGCTCTTCTAAGATTCTTGCATAGTACAAATATCTTGTCTCACGCAAATGCTGTGTATAGAGAACTGCAGATTCACGAAGTGCCGCTGAGATTTGTACACGTGTAAAGTTTGGTGGCACGATCATCACGCCACTATCTATTCCACCACCATCGCGTACAGACTCCCATGATTCATTTCCATCTCCCTGACGTAAAAGAAGTGCATGGAATGTTGGTAGCACCATTTTTTGAAAATCCGATTCATAAAATTCTTTGAGTTTTTCTGGTGAATCCATTCCTGCTGTAACCTCCTGCATAACTTCTGGTGCATATATCGCAAGATCTTGGTAGAACATTGTAAAGAGCATGCGGTTTTGGATTTCTTTCTTGTCTTTTTCATTATCCACTCCATCAGGCCAGAAATCAGAAATCATCCAGCTAGAAGTACCACGCAGCCACTCATATTCTGCCTTTCCAGTTGTTGCCTGAGTTCCAAGATAGGCAAGAAGCCATGGTGGAGCGCTAGTAATAAACGCACGCATATTAGACTCCTCCCATGCATCTACTCCTGTTCGGATTGCCAGTTCTACACCAACAACCACCAGACCAGCTGGCCCCATTGCAATCCTCGGCCCCATGACTGCCATGGCATATAACGCAGTTGCATCACCTGCAACGCGTGCTCCTTGTGCAGTTTTTCTATCATCAAATACATCAGAAATTGCACCTAAGTCTTTCCTACTTTCCTTTATTGATATTTCAAATCCCGACTCGGTATGGATATATACACCCTCCGATTTCTTCGTAAAATTTGGATCACTATCAAGACGACTTGATACTTCCGCTAGGCTGTCTTTAGCCATTTTACGAACCCCAGCCTCTTGAGCATCCATCTCTTGATATTGCACAACATCTCCATACAAGACATATGCCTGCATCCCCATACCAGCAACCCACCCTGCAGTTTTCCATGCACCGACCTCGCGCACATGACGAGCCATATTTAAATTACGCACTGGTCTACTAATAGGAGAAGTAAGCACTTTTCCATATTCTTTTATACGTCCCCAATATGGTTGAGCAGCAATAGAAATACATGCACGCATTTTTGGAGTATCACGGAAATGCGCTACATCATCGACCCACTGCATTCCAGTAACACCTTCATCAGACAAGGTCGTTGCCAACCGTCTCCAAGATGATTCACTGGAGCGAAATGCGCTCGACGTACAATTATGAAATACCTCATCGATTTTATTAAACCCAGGATGAGCAGCATCTTGCAATGCATCTATTCCTTCCTGAATTCTTCGCATAGATCTTTCTGCAGTAGTAATTGTTCCTCTGCTAATCTCTAATCCTCGAAAGTTTCTCACAACTCCGTTATCGGCCATACGTCCTGCTTTCATTCCCTCTAGATTACGAATGACCTGTCGAGGACGCGTATTAATCCGATAGCTACGATATTTCAAATACGAAGCAGCGGTAGCCAGCGTTGCAGAAGGTCCTCCAATTAGTACTGGATTTTTTGCTGCAAACGTACCAAATGCGACAAACCCTTCTTTTATGGTACCAACTATTCCACCTAAAGCTCCGAGCCCAAGACTGGATCCAATCTTTCCCATTTTTCTCAAAGCCTCTCGTACTTTCTCTTCATCTATTTCCACATCAAGATCATCAAACTCTCTCCAAGCACCACCCGTGGAAACTTTCGCAATTCTATCAATAAGAAGATACTTTTTATCCTTCCAAACTCCCTTCCCAAAATAACCTTCATCATTCTTTGTAACATACTTAAAGATTTCTGACTGCATCAATACAACACCAACAGCATTATTACGCTTCATCATTCGTGCATACATATGGAATCGTACAGCTTCTGCAACAGAAAGACGGCTGTTTAGAATAAGTCGGCATCGCTCGATATCATTTGGAGCATCTGCGATTACTGAATCAGAAGGAAATATACTATGGAAAAATGGAACCATGTATTGATGCGTTTTCATCGTCTCCATTTCTTCACATATCTCAAGAATGACAGTCTCTATTGCAGAGTGCTCTTCAGCCTCCTCGTAATTTCCCTTAAATTCTCCAACAGACATTGTAAAATTTGGAAGCTCTAGCATCAAATCAACAGTATCAAGATCATCCAACCTCGAACTAGTTTCGTTATCTTGAATAAATGATTCTATCTCTCCCTGCAAACCCCCACTCTTCTCCATTAAATCACCAATATCTGTATCCTTAAGAGCAGCAGTAATATCTCCATTATTATTTTTAATATTTTCGACAATGGTTCCAGCTACACCGTAACTTGCTCCTACTGCTTTGATAAACTTCTCTAGTGGCAACGCATCTATTTCTTCTGCAGTCATTCCACCGGATTCCAAATTTCCTCTCTGAGCACGACAGAAACGAGTGAGTAATATTAACGCCTGTTTGTGACTTTCTACATCTTCTTTTGAGGTAACAAGCGAGGGGTCGACACTATCGTCTGTCACCTTACTAAACAATTCACCCACGGTGATGTTATTTGTAGTTAAGGTAGAAAGAACATCTGTCATATGTTGAATCTTAGCGTCCTCAGGGACAACCCATTCTGGCATAGGTTCGAATGTTACAAGTCCACGAGCAATAAGAGGAATAGATGCAGCACCGGCAACCAGTTCTGCCTTTCGAATTCTTTCATCTTCTTCTTGGCTATTTGTGTCATCTTCATCATCTTCCTCCTCATCTTCCTCCTCATCTTCCTCCTCATCTTCCTCCTCATCTTCTACACGTTCATCTTCTTTAGGTTGCTCACTAGGAGTCTCTCCTTTCTTTTTTTTAAGGGCTGCAAGCTCGGCTATTTTTGCTTTGACCTCCTTGATAGTTGCCTCAGCAGCCGCAATCTCTGCTTTTGTATAATCACCTACACCTGCAGCTACATCTGTCAGAAGTTTTTTTGCTGCTGCAGCTTTCTTTTCGAGTGCTGCCAATTCCTTTTTGGCTGCTGCAATTATGGAATTTTTTAAATGAGATTCGATGGCCTTAAACCCTAAGAATCCAGCAAGTCCTACTGCCGCAACAACAGCTGTAGTTTTAAGAAATCCCCACCCTTTCTTTGTGGTCTCTTTAGCCTTCTCCACCACTTTCTTGGTTCCAAAGAATAACCAACGACCAAATTTCCAAGCTGCAACAGTTGCTGCAACGACACCTGTTGCCACAGCAACTGCCTGAATATTCGATTGTGTTTCTGGCTTAAGGCTATCCCAATATTCTACTACCTTATCTTTCCCCTTCTCTATAAAATTTTTCCCCTCTCCAGCTTTTTTTGCTGCAGCCTCTTTTGCCTTTCGCGTTTCCTCTACAACCGACCGCAATGCCGAAAGGCTTTTGCCTGTTGTCTCTTTTGCAAGCCTTTCTAAGTTTGCAGATGCAATGGCAAGGATCTTAGGATCCAATGCTTTTAATCGTGCACGACACTCTGTAAGGAATGCCTCTCTGTCTTCTTCATCAATAGCATCAACTTCTGTCCGTAAAGCTCCTAGATCATCCACGGTAGTAGCTCCCAGTTTTTCTACAAAGCCCGTAGCCTTTTTTGCGATTTCTACACTAGACACTGCCATATGCAGCAACCGCTTCTCTTTAAGAGAGAATCCTCTGTGCCGAAATTGAATGCTTCTAAATATCATAGATTATTTGTGTTCTTTTGTATCAAGTTTGGTTTTTCCACGTATTCCACGGACGACTCCCATAACAAGGCGACCCGTTCCACCAATGATATTGCCAAGTGCTTCACCAGCTGGCCCAGCAAATTCCTTACCATGGTGTGTGCCAGTTCTACTGACCTCTGCACCAAAGTGCACAATCTCTCCACCCTTATTGACAGAACCATGAATAGCATTACCTACGCGATCCCAGACACTCTTACGCTGACTATTAACAAGATTGTTTGGATCAAGATTCTCGTTACCTGTGTCTGTGGTGATATCTGGATTGGTCATCGGAAAAAAGATTAGAGAGTTAAAATAGCTTCGGAATCTGTTTTATCTGCATTTTTAAGAGCGTACGCCCCAGTACCTACTCGTAAGTGTTCTAGGAATTCGACAAGTTCTTCTCCAGAGGTTGTTCCAGTAGAAGTTTTCTCCTCTGGTTTTTTTCCTCCAAATAATCTTCCAATATAACCAGTTATACTACCTAATATATTTGGTTTTCCTGTAACGGTGACCTTTAGCTCCGTACCAGTCCATTCAGCTTTATCTATAGTGAATGTGGCAAATGTCTCACCATGAACTTTGTGTTCCATCTTCCACCTTCTTCCTCCATAAACAATAACTGCAGGGGAAGATTCGATGCTCAATGTTTTCCCTCCTATTTCAATACCAGCTGCCAAGACATCTACAACAGGCGTACTCGGTAGGTCTGCAATAGTGATAGGCTTGTCTGAAACAACCTCTTGCTTGGTTCCCGGCTTCACCACTTTAGTCGCTGGTGCGGATTTATCCAAAACACTTTTAATCTCTTTGTATGTAATAGTTGTAGCTGGTTCTGGATACGCTGTACGAAGTTTTTGTGCTAATACTGCCATTGCATTCTTACCACTAGATCCAGTAAACCGTGCATCTTCTAGAATTTCATCCAAACGCTCTCCGCCCCCTGTATTAATACTCGTAAATCCAACTGAACGTAATGCTTTAGTAAAATTCATACGCACTTTATCAACTCCGATTAACGAAAGTGCATTTTCTACCATACCTCCAATTATTGGCATTGATCGAACATCACGCATTGATGACCCAAACTTGAATGCGAAGAAATTCTTTGCCGACTCCCATCCATTCGTTACGGACTTCCAGCCAGAAACAACCTGTTTCCATCCGGCTACAGCTGCGCCACTAGCCACTCCGCCCGCACTACTAAAGAATCCGCCGATATAATTTCTGGCTTTATCAAACAAATTTGGCTCCTCCTTTGACTTCCCCGTTGTCTCTTCTCCCGCAGGAACTGTAGGCATATTCGCCTTAAGCTTTGCAAGTTCCAATCGAACACCGGTAACTGAGCTTAATATCTCTTTAGCTTGCGTTTTATCTTTCATTGCGTCATTACTCTCAATGACTACAGCGGCTGATTCTATTTCTGTACTCAATGTCTTTTTCTCTTCTGGTTTCATTTTTAGAAGAATAGTATTGAGTTCATGCAGCTTTCCATTGATTTGTTCTGCTTGAGCAGTCTTTAGCTGCTCAGTAACACTCGTTAATTCCTGACGAAGGACATCAATATCAGCCATATGTTTGTTTTTGTAAAATTCTTACTATTTTAGCACATTTGAGCCAAAATTTCCAATCTACCCCCCATTTACAAAGAATGGTATGATATCCATGAAATTTAGCCTCCTTCCCCTAATTGTAATGAATATTCAACATTTCGAGAAAGGATTCCACTACAACGATAGAGAGTTGCTTGCTGTAGCACGAAAACTAGGGAAATTGGCTACGTACTGCAAAAAAGTCAAAGATGAAGGCAGTTATATCCGCGTAGATGCAGAACACAGGAAAACGGAAAAGAAACGTGATGCTATGAAAGTATCCGTAACCGTAAAGCTGCCAAAAAAGGTGCTGAGAGCAGAATCCCGAAGGCCTGAAGTAGGAGAAGCACTAGATCGCTGCGTGGAAAAGCTCACAGGACAATTAAAGAAGTATAAAGAGCTTCACCAAGCAAAAGGCCGCATGCAAATGATGCGCAAACGTAATAAATAATGTTTCTCTACAATCACACTTATGAAGAATCTATTCCTCTCCATATTCCTTCTCGCCTTACCCTTCTCGTGCCCTGCGCAAGAAGCGCCTACAGCCGAAGCTCTTAGCGCTATAATTACTGGACCAGATGAAGTGCCAGTAGGAAGAACAATTGTTCTGGATGCCTCTGCCAGCCATGGACTCGGTAATAGTACCCAATACATCTGGTACAGAGGAGAAAGCACTGTACCAATTAGCAGATCCGTTGAAGCGGTATTTACTCCAGATGAACCTGGTGTTGTAACCATGCGGCTAAGTATTTCTACAATCATAGAAGGAGAAAGACAGGTAGTAGAAACCTCGCGATCTATTACGGTATATGACAGAAAAATAGTACTGATTGCAGATAGTTCTATCCCACTTGATAAACTTAACCTTCATCTTGTTGCAGCTGCAGAAGCAGGAGTGTACTTGCGACTATTGCAACCAGAAACATCCACAATACCTCTAGGGGTTGAGGAGTCTATCTTTGCTATGCTTAGCGAAGAAAGTGCAACACTCAATGGTGCAGAAGCTATCATACTTTGGACGGAAGGTGTTAAAGGATTGCAAGCACTGATGCGTGCGGTAGAAGGAAATCCCGATAAGTTCGAAGCGATTCATAATCAAACTATTGTACTTATTACAGACCGCGGACTTGGAACACTCGCACGTACTGCCGGAGGTCCGTTTACCGTTATTAAACCGCACCAAATTTTAGTCACGCGCAAAGAAGCAGTTAATCCACTGATGTCTTCTGGAGACATGGGAAGTTTTGTCGCAGAACTTACACAAAGAGATATCGACTTCATTGTTGTCGATAAATCCAGTACAGGAATTCGTCCATGGAATATTCTCTCCTCTCTAGTAAACTCTATGCTGACACATGGTGTTTCATCTCAAACAGTAATTCTTCTTCTGATGCTTCCACTCATTGCGACCATTCTCGCCTTCTTCAAGCAGGTCATTGGAATCACAACGTTTGGCTTGTATACGCCATCTATCCTTGCTCTTAGCTTCTTGGCACTGGGCTGGGATTTGGGGCTTTTGTTCCTCCTCTTTATCTTGGTAACAGGATACGCCACACGAAAGATAATGAAACGTTGGCGCCTTCTATATATCCCAAAAGTTGCCATAATTCTTACTGTAGTAAGTTTGACGCTACTTGCCTTACTCGGACTTGGTGCCTACAAAGGTATTACACTCTCTGGAGATACCATCTTTGTACTTCTCATTATGTCTACACTCTCTGAAAGTTTCTTGAATGTGAAAACAGAAGAAGGATGGAAAGCTGCACTCTTTGGTATTGGCGAGACCGTAATGGCTGCACTGTTCTGTGTATTTATCGTGCAACTCGCATTCTTGCAATCACTCATCCTTGCGTATCCAGAACTGATTCTTATTACCATTGTTATCAACATTTTCCTCGGTAAGTGGACCGGGCTTCGCCTTGTTGAGTATTTCCGATTCCGAGAAGTCTTTAAACATATGCAAGAAGAGTAATCCGATTTCTATGTTTCCCTTTTTCTCCAATCGCGGCGTTCTAGGATTAAATGCGCGCACACTGCTGTACATCAGGCCGTTTAATCCCAAAAAAGCTACTGCTCTTGCAGATAGCAAACTCAAGACAAAAGCCTACCTTGCAGCACGTGGTATTCCTGTAGCAAAGCTTTACGGGCGTATAGAAAATCGTGACCAAGTATGGGAATTTGATTTTTCACAATTACCTGATGAGTGTGTCCTTAAGCCTAACCATGGCTTTGGTGGAGAAGGTATTATCGTTCTACGTGGAAGAGATAAAAAAGGACGATTCTTACGCAATGGCAAAACCCCAATGGAAGACCAAGAGCTTCGCGAACACATCGAAGATATTCTTGATGGAAAGTTTTCACTAAAAGGAATGATGGATACTGCGTTCTTTGAACAGATTCTCAAATCACATGATTGCTTTGCTCCATTTCGCCCAGTAGGACTGCCTGATCTTCGTATCATCGTATTCAACTTGGTACCAGTGATGGCCATGCTTCGTATTCCTACTGCAGACAGTGACGGAAAGGCAAATATCCATCTTGGAGGGATAGGCATAGGGATAGACATCGCTAAAGGCGAAACAACATACGGCGTGAAGTATCACAATATCCTAGAGCAGCTTCCACATGGGGGAGAGGTTTCAGGTCACCGTATCCCCTATTGGGATGAGATACTTCTCATTTGCTCTCGTATTCAACATATTACCAATATTGGGTATCTTGCTGTAGACATCGCTATTGATGAACAAATGGGACCAGCTCTACTAGAAGTTAATGCTCGAGCAGGACTCAACGTACAAATCGCCAATCTTGCCCCACTAAGAGCAAGGCTCGACCGAGTTCAGGGAATTACTGTGGAGTCTCCAGAAAAAGGTGTTCGTATCGGACAAGATTTATTTGGAAGCAAAACAAAAAAGAAGACGACCGAAGGATCACAAGAAAAACCAACGCTCGGACTCGAAGAGCCTATTCAAATTACACTTGGTGATGGGTCAACAATAGAAGTACTTGCCGCTATTGATAGTGGGGAAGAGCGTACAACATTCAGTAAAGAACTCATTGATGACTTACGAGAAAAAGAAGGAGTAGAATCTGATGAAACAAGCGGTCTCTATCGCACAAAATTTACTCTGGGAGGCAAGAAGATTAAAACCCTTGTTCAGTCTGGAGAAACGGCTTCGCATAAAGCAATAGTTGGATCTCGAGATCTTAATGGATTCCTGATAGACCCCACTAAGAAAACGACAGGTAAGCCTAAGAAGAAAGCTGTAAAGAAAACGGATAGTCGTGCACTAGACCGACTACTCGGTAAGCTTGATAAAGAGTTACTTCTTCTAAAACATATCAAGCCTCTTAATCTTGAAGAAGAGATTGAAAGACTACGAGAAGATGAGCTCTATAACCCTACATTTACCTATTCAGAAATTGGTGCAGATCTTGATGATGCTGCAAAAAGATTACAAGATAAGATTACTGATGACTCACCTCTAGGCGCCTTGCTTGAGAAAAAAAGAAAGGAACTCTTAAAGCGCATTACCCTACTAAAGTCCCGAGGAAATAATAAGGAGTTTACAGAAGCTTCCATCAAACTATTTGGCGCTCCTACAAAAGGATTACTTGATACTGCAGAAAAAGATTACAGCGCTCGGATCGCCTGTGACCTTACGGTAAACAGGCTTATGAACGCAGAACAGGCTCAAAAAAGGTTTGAGGAAATCCTAAAGAAATACAGTCTACATGATTGGAATGTAAGTATTCGTCAAAAACTTGTTTCACGTGTAACCGTAGGAGGAAATAATATCTATATTCAAGCAGAAGCAAAATTTTCAGAAGAAGATATTGCATCTCTTATTGCCCATGAAATTGAAACACATGTACTGACTTCAGAAAATGGAAGTCACCAACCATACCAAATACTGAGACGTGGATGCGCAGGATATCTAGATACCCAAGAAGGACTCGCAATTTTCAACGAACAAGGTGTGCTAAGTCCCTATGCAGAAAAAAAGTTTAACTCCTGTAGAAATATTCTTGGTTTAGAATACGGACTACATCATTCTCTAGCCCAAACAAGAACCTACCTACAAGCAGAACTAGGCTACACACCAGCTAAAGCGCTACAGCAGAGCATTTCTATGAAACGAGGTTTGCAAGATACCTCAGAGCCTGGAGGATTTACAAAGAGCATGGCGTACTTCCGTGGACTCAAAGCTATTGAAAAGTTTATCGAAAATGATGGAGATCTTAAGCGGCTCTACATTGGAAAAGTTGCATTGGAAGACCTAGAGCTCATAGAAAAACTTCCAGACCTCAAAGCTCCACTCATCTTACCAAATTTCTTACGAGATTAATTACTCCCAACTTACTCGTTCGAGTGTAGGAAGTACGGTCATCCATACTTGTCCTGCTTTGAAAGGAATTTCTTCTCCTGATGCATCTGTGATGCGGAAGATTTCTGTATCAGAACCTCTGCTCCAGCGGCCATCCCACATTTTTCCAGAGTGAAAGACTTTTGCACGACCACTGCCTTCGAGCGTCATAAATAATCGACCGTATTCTCCAATGTAATTAATAGGAACCTCCATGATTACTACTGTTGATGGCCTTGCAGGACTTACCTCTCCACCATTCGTTCTCTGATACTTTTCTGCCAAAGCCTGATACTCATATGAAACATTATGCTCTACATTAAAGAAATTAATACGCATGCTACTAGCCTCTTCTCCACCTTCTGGTATTCCAATTGTATATGGTGGCCATGCTACAGGTTGTAATAGGCGCTCTGGAATATCAGCAAGGAACTTGTTGAGCGTTTTTTTCTTTAAAAATAAATCATGAGGAGCTGGCGCTCCATCTTTTCGGAAAGATCCATACTCTCCCTTTGCATCATCAAAGTAGAGCAGATTTAATGCATAAAATTCCGAACCTTCTTGCACACGCTTAAGTGCTTCTGGACTTCCTCCTGCATGAAATACCGTACGAGCCCAAGGTTTTATGCCATCAAGAAAATAGGGACGTAAACTACGCACTGGGCCTATTTCTCGAGGTAAGTTACGAGCATCTATAATTGCTACAAAACGCGAAATGAATCCTTCTACTAAAAATTCTTGAATCATAAGTGCCTGATCTAGACCTGTGTGATGTGGACGAGCTAGCTCATGGTTTTCGATCATTACCGCAATCGGAACAGGCTTGTTACGAGAGCTAGGAAATAAGCTAAATCGAGAAAGAATACCCGATGAAAACGATGTTTCACGGCGACGCTCCTCTGCCACCTTCTGTGATGGACGAATAGAACCATATTCAAAATCAAACTGAGGAACAGTAGAAAAAATGACTACCCCACTTAGAATCGTAAGTACAAGGATAAGCCCAGAAAGTGTTCTCGATAGCATAAGAATGTTGTTTACTCTGACTTCTCTTTTGCGGCTGGAGCATCGGAGCCCTCACCTCCTTCTACTTTTTCACCACCTTCACCTTCTGCATCCTCAGCACCTTCTACTGCTGCTTCTGGTTCTAGTTCAACTTCTTTACGTGGCTCCTGTACGGTTGCAATCATCGATTCTGAGTCATCACTAATAGTTACTCCACTTGGAATAACGATATCAGACACAATAATCGAATCAGTAAATGATTCTAGCTTTTCGATATTTACCTCAAGGTGCGAAGGAAGAGCTGTAGGCAAACATTTTACAGAAACGTGATCCATTACTGATACTAGTACACCTCCAAGCTCCTTAACTGCAGGAGACTCTCCTTCAAAGTGCAGTGGAACACGTGCTTCAATTTCCTTCTTCATATCAACAGCAAAGAAATCTACGTGAACGATTGCATCGCTTACTGGCTCGAACTGAAGCTCGTGAAAGAGAACAGGTACTTTTTTTCCTGCAATATCTAATTCAACAAGTACGCTCTCCCCAGCCTTTGCGTATGTACGATACAATTCACTGTAATCACATGTTAACTGCGTGTGCTCAACATCGTTTCCGTAAAGAACACAAGGAACTTTACCCTCAGAGCGAATAAACTTCGCTTGGTTCTCTGGTCGTGCCTCTGTCTGTAAGGATATCATTTTCATGATTTAGCTGACAAAGGCTACGGTATGGGACATTTGAGGTCAAGCACTAGATCGCCATTTCCAGAAGTACTTAAAAGCACTTGAAACATGAATTCTACCTGTTTTTTTGAATATCAAATCAGAAAATCGCTCTCCAGATAGACGATTACGCTTATCTACCACTTCTACGGATGGATTATACATTATTTTCTTACCAAGCTGACCAACCCGACGGCACAAATCTGTATCTTCGAAAAATAAGAAAAAGCGCTCATCAAAGCCATGTAGTTGGTTAAATATCTCTCGCGTAATCATAAGACATCCTCCCACAACCCAATCCACCTCCTGTACCTCATCCATACTTTTATCCAGCATCAAGTATCGTTTCAAGCATCCCGGGCAGAGCTTCCCCATAAAACTTCTACGTGAAATAACGTCTATTAAGTGAGGGAAGCGACGAATAGAGAGGCGACTAGAACCATCTGCATGCACAAGGCGCGGCGCGAGGATTCCAAGCGACTCATCAGCCTGCATACGAGCTACTAGCTTCTCTACTCCGTCACGTGGCATCATCTTGTCGGGATTATTAATCAAAAGATATTCTCCTGATGCGAAGCGCGCTCCAGTGTTATATCCATACCCAAAACCATCATTATCTGGCGTTTCGATAATCCGTACTTGTGGGTGATCCCCTACTCGATTGCGTAGCACTCCTACAGATTCATCATCTGAGTGGTTATCTATCACCAAAATCTCTATTTGATCCGCAATAGTCTGATCCAAAAACTTCTGTACACACGCCACGGCTGCTTGTGGATTGCGATAATTAAGAATAAGTACGGATACCAGAGGCTTAGACATACAGGTACTATAACAGCACAATGACTGAGGAAACCAAACATCTTATCGAACTTCGTAAGCGCGTTGCAAAAGCTCCTACAGAGCCTGGAGTCTATCGCTGGCTGAATGCAAAGGGAGATGTGCTGTATATCGGTAAGGCTAAAAACTTGCGAAATAGACTTCGATCTTACCTACAACTAAGCCTGCCCGCCGAAGCCTTGGCGAAGGCGGGGCCTTGGAAGCTCTCTTTAATAAAACATATAACAGACTTTGACGTAACAATAACCACTACAGAACTTGAGGCATTGATTCTAGAAACAAATTTGATCAAAGAAGCGAAGCCAAAATATAACGTGTTAATGAAAGACGATAAGAACTATGTGTATGTCCGAATAACCAAAAATGAATTCCCCGTCTTAAGTGTAGTACGACAGATGGAAGAGGATGACGCACGATATTTTGGTCCGTACCTTAGCTCCTATCACATCAAACGAACGCTAAATACACTCCATGAAGTTTTTAAGTTTCGTTCATGCACAATTGCTACTGATGCACTGAATAAAAGCAAAAACCCAGAGCGTGCATGTTTGGAATATCAGATAGGACAATGCAACGGTCTCTGTGTTGGTGACATTACCAAAAAACAATACAACGAAGGTATAGAATCTGTGATGCGATTTCTTAAAGGTAATCATAAAGATGCAGTTATCGCATTAAAAGAGATGATGGAAACTGCTGCAGTAGATAAAAAATATGAGAAGGCAGGCAAGCTACGAGACACACTAATTTACATAGAATCTCTCGACCAGCAACAAGTAGTTTCTGATACTTCACGCGAGAATACTGATGCCATTGGAATAGCTTTACAAAGCGGAAAAGCACAAGTAGTAGTGTTGCGTGAACGCAATGGACGGTTGGTAGAAGAACGCAGTCTTGCACTCGCTGGAGAAGCCGATAATATCGGTGCTGTCATCGCAGAGCTACTTCCACAATACTACAGCGTCGAAACGGATATTCCTGATTTGATTTTGATCCAAGAAGATATTGAAGATCGAAATATTTTAGAAGCATGGCTCGCACAAATTCGAGAGAAGCAAGTTGAAATCCGTGCTCCAGAACGTGGAAAGAAGTCAAAACTCTTAGCGCTTGCAGAAAATAATGCGAAGCAAAAAGTATCACAGCAATTTGCCAAGTGGGAAGCAGCAGCACAGAACATTGAAACTGCATTAAGTGAACTAAAAAACGCATTACAGATTGATGGTGACCTCAAGCGCATCGAAGGCTACGACATCTCACATCTTGGCGGAACGGAAACTGTCGGGTCGATGGTGGTGATAAAAAATGGAAAACCTGCCAACAAAGAGTACCGAAGTTTTACGATTCGAACCGTCATAGAAGGTGAGATAGACGACTATAAAGCACTCAAAGAAGTACTGGGTAGACGACTAAAATATTTACAGAAAAATGATGAGACTATTATTATGAGAAAGTTGAAAAAGAAAGAACGCGAATCCTGGAGTGAAACCCAAGAAAATCGGCTTGCTGTACCCAAAAACTGGAAAGATGAAGTCCAGATTATTTCTAAGGGTGCAGTAGATCTTCTTACACTTGATGCACGGAAATCATCAAAAGAAAAAGTGCTCTACGGCAACGTAGAAATGCATGCGAAAGATCGTGAACTTCAACATGCAGCTCTCGATATTCTCGAAAAAGAAATCGGCAAACTAGAGTGGTACATTCAATTGAATATTTCTGATGATCTTTCTTCGATTCACGGACTGTCTCCGTCAATAAAACCAATTCCTGATAAATTTAAACCAAGTAAAGCAGCAGTGCTACATCGAAGGTCGACAACAGAAGATGTATCTCTTAAATCTACTCCAGATCTTCTCGTGATCGATGGTGGTAAAGGTCAACTAAGTACTGTGGTTGAAGTGCTAAAAGATCTAAAGCTTGAGATTCCCGTTATAGGACTCGCTAAAAGAGAAGAAGAAGTCTTCTTACCTGGAGAATCGTTTCCCATTGATCTCCCTAACAATTCTCAAGCAAGTTTTCTCCTCCAAAGACTACGTGACGAGGCACATAGGTTTGCAAACAGCCATAGAGAAAAGCGCATCGCAAAGGTAATGACGGGCTCTGCACTGGATGATGTAGATGGAATAGGAGAAAAAACCAAGAAAGAGCTACTCCAGAAATTTGGATCCGTCGATCGCATTACAGAAACATCCGATGAGCAACTATTAAACGTTCTCTCTCCCGCCCAACTCGCCTCCCTGCGCAGGAGCATTTGATTGTGATGGTGGAACATGCCCTCCATCAACATATCGTTGATAGTACGTAACAGTCTTAGAGATTTTTGCAGCAACCTCCGATGCATTAGGGACAAAGTCCAAAACAATCGCCTGTCCCCCTTCTCCCTCTTTTAGGTTAATCACAATTTTTCCAAATCCAAATAGGTTCATATACTGTGTTTCCGATGCGATGCTTCCGATATTTTCAAGATGAATCGGATTTACCTTTTGGTGAATAATCGATGTCTGATCTACCAGTACCAATTTATCAGTAGTCACCAAGATAAAATCATATCGCCAATCGATATATGCTTTGAGGATATTAAAGAATATAAAGAAAAACCATACCGCAGATAATCCACCTAATACCCATAACAGTGGTGCACCAGTAAACGAAAGAGCAATTCCTACTGCGAATATAACTATCGTAAAGAGGATTTCCCGCAACGAGGCAAAGAAGAAGCTCAGAGCATGATAATACGTCATAAGGACTACTGTCTCCCCTTCGGATAGGCATTGCTGCTTTATCTTCTCTGCATCAGTCTCTAAAGCAAGGATACGCATGGAGACCATGATAGAGGAAAACTGATACATGCGCATATCAAGCGTAATCCTTATTATATACATATATGCCTATTTATGCTATAATAAATATAAATAGCCCACACAAATTATATGAAAGCATTAGAAGAAAATTCATCGAGTACGGATAAGCTAGCATCTTTAGCTGATGTTGCACCATCCATCCAAGAGAATACTATGCAAGGAGTAGCAGGAATTTTAAAGCACAGAGAAAATAATCAGATAACAGAAAACGAAGTGCCAGAAAATATAGGAAAGATTCAACGTTTAGGACTTCTTATATCTAACCTTACGTATCAGGAATATCTTGTTGTAGAAGACTTCACGAGAAAAGTTCGAGAAGGAAAGATAGCTGCTCATATTGCACAAGATCTTGGAATATTTTTGGAACATGATCAACACGATACTATGGCATTACCAGATGGTAAAAATGATACATCCGATGCTGTTCGTGAAGTCATCACCTTGTTTCATGATCTAAGAGACACAGATGGATTTAAAGATGATGCAGTGACATTTGTACGCTCTGTCTATCCATTCGGAAAAAATATTATCAATCGCGAATTTAAACCTAAACAACCTAGTTCGATTAAAGCAAAAGAAGGAACAAAGGCAACATTTATTATTAACAATACAACAGCAACCGTAGAGGTGCACAGCGGTGGTGTATGTACAGTCAACTGCGAAGGCTCTTCTAAGCCATTGCAAGATGGAAAAGCATTGGTGATTGGAAGACCACTATATAAAAAATATTTTTTTGACCAATCTGTAGAGGATATTTCTGGTGGAGCATCAGAGGGAATAGTAATAATACCTGGATTACTAGTAAATCAAGATGATAGAGTATCTCGTGCAGGCATGATGATAGTGCTCAAAGACGGACGGATATATGCGTTCGATCGAGGATCAAAAAATAAGTTTCATTTTAGTGTTACCCAAAATGACCATGAATCCATGAGTGGTTCATATAGCCCAGATGCCTTAGGTGATGATGGAATGGCAGGAAAATCTGAAATGAGTTTTATAGATGTGTAGATCGGCCTCAGCTAGAGGCAAATAGTGATGTCCAATCAGGATCCTAGTCGATAAAGCTCAACAGAGAGAATTCAAGGAGATATTTTGCGTATTTCATGCGTTCTTCGTAGAATCCTCTTCGCAGGCCCGTTCATCTAATGGTTAGGATACCAGGTTCTCATCCTGGAAATAGGGGTTCGATTCCCCTACGGGCTACCAATTGACTCACTTAGGGCTATTTTAGGCGTATATTGTACAATTATACTAAAGATGGTATAATACTATTAGGTTCCGCTAATGAGCGAAGCCTTAGTCCTTTCAAACCGTACGGAGAACTGATCATGAATGTATCTGATTTGCTGAAGAAACTTGCTGCTGAAAACCACGACGCATTGGCAGACCTGAAACCATCCGATGGATGTGAAGGGTACGTCGATTTTCGTGGGGAACGCCACAAGGGAAACTTTACCGAGATTCGCGAAAATAATGGAACCCCTACGGGTGTCCTGCAATGTAACGACTACTCGGTAAAATGCAAATTCCTCGAACGTAAGATTCCTGCAAAGAGTGCAGAAGGGATCGTTTTCGATCCTGAAACTGGCATGTTCGGCTGTGTCCTCAGTGACATGACGCCATGCAACGGCGACCCTGCGTACACCCAGTACCACGGTCACGAATTCGTGGGAACGTTGCAAAAAGTGACTGCACATCGTGGAACGGGGTTCCTTGAACCTCGTGCTGAAGACCCCGCCTGGGGCTGGCACGATGAGAAGCACACTCGTGGACTACAAGTCGGCTACGATCATACCCCAAAGTGGGACGACGACCGACAAATGTTCTTCGCGGGAGCAGACGCTGACTGATCAACTCACATCGGTTGAAAGGCGGAGAGCTGGATGTTTACATCCAGCTCTTTCCTTATACCTAAGAATATTCACAGAAGCACTCTCATTTCCTCTTGCAGTAGGGATATTTTTTGGTAGTATCTCGCGGCTATGAAACTCTGGTTTGGAAAATATAGGCCACAGCATGAAGTTGCCGTAAAGAAAGGACTCGCAGGCCTTGGACTCTTTGCCGAAGACGACATTCCAAAAGACGACTTCGTTATTGAATACATTGGACCACTGCTCACAAGAGATCAAGCAAATGAAAAAGCTGGACTCTATCTTTTTGCTGTGACAGATACCAAGTGGACTATCGATGGAAGTGGTCGTGAAAACCTTGCGAGGTACCTAAACCATAGCTGCAAACCAAACTGCGAAGCGTTTGCAGATGGAAAGAAAATTGTGATCCATGCAAGAAAGCATATTGCAGCCGGTGAAGAGCTTACCTATAACTATGGCAAAGAATACATGGCAGACCTGAACTGCAGATGTCCGCATTGCTAGTGGTATACTTCGCGTATGCCTCACTACTTCTATCTTGCACGGTGCAACGACGATTCTCTTTATAGTGGAACGTGTATTAATTTAGAAGAACGAGAGGCAACGCATAATGCAGGAAAAGGTGCCAAGTACACCCAAAGCCCCATTGTATGCACTTATGCAAAAGAAATATCCTCTGCAGTTGGAACGACGACAACTCCGAGGTTACTTTCATCTGCAAAACCTGAAACTATTTGATCATGCTTTGCACGGCTCGTATCACGGGAAGCGATGCTATCTTCCGCGATGACAATACGAAAGTTTAAACGAAGTTCTTTAAAGAGTGGAACAAACGCAGCATATGCGCTCTCGGAAATACAGGATGTACCTGTAACACCATGCAAGATAATGCTCACCACACTATTCTCATCTCTTTTACCTTCAGCAGCCTCAATCATAGCCTGATGCAACTGTTCCGAAGGAATTTGCAAATGAGAAAATGTAATGCCGAGATGCTCTAAAATCTCTGGTGAAGTAAATACCGAGTTTTGCTCTTTAGTGACAACGTCTGCCATTTCGACCACATCACCTGGAAGCATAATTTCTCGCTGAGAATCATCCTCAGATGCACACATCGTTGGCATAGTGGAAGTCTTAACCATCCACTGACCAGGAGAATATATCGACTGCACAATCAGCTGTTTAGCATGCCCATTCACTCTACGAATATTCTCTGCAGCAATAGCGGGATGAGCCAAAAGCTGCGTCATGTTATCGGCACCAACATCCTGTTGAGATATTGCCCACTCTCCATCACGGCCACAGAAGTATTTCAGAGGATCCACTTCTATATGCACTGTCTGGTCGCCAGGTAAAATAAGTGATGATTTATACATAAGAAATGAGTCTAATTCTTAGAGACAAAAACTCAAGCAATCCCTTCGGTTTACTACACCCAAAGACCCATCCACACACCAATATAGTGGACGACAACGTACAAGAAGAATACATATCCAGCCACTCCTGCAAAGATCGTAATGAGTACTGTATTAAGAATCTCATTCTTATGACGTTTGGCTTGGTCTAATGTACACACTCCCTTTTTGCGATAGTGCCACACAACAGCAGCCAACAAAAGAACAAGTCCCAGTGCACGAAATGCCCATTTGTAGTCTCCGTAAAATGTATCAGCAAGTGATGTGCCAAATGATACGGTCCCTAGTCCAAGTAATACAATGATCACCGGGCTAAGGCAGCAGAGTGATGCCCCTACAACCGGTAACCATGTAAGTTTAAAAATCTCTTTAAGTTTCATGCAACTAGAATACCACATATCCAGATGACGAAATCTTTCATTACATTGTCTTTATATACCAAGTAATTCATAAACGCTCGCTGAGGGAGGGTAATGGGGGTTTGGGGGAGCTAGGGAACCGAATGAGGTTCCCTGGTCCCCCAAGAAGAAACTATTGCATCGGAAAAGTAACAACGAGAATACTTTATGTATGACAAATACTATACAATGTCACACAAATACTAATGATCCACATCATATAAAAAAAGGCCAAGCAGTCGCTCGACCTTTTCTTTAAAGTGCTAGGTAAATTACCCGCGCTCAGCCGAGAAACAATCTCGACATAGAACTGGCTTTCCACCTTCTTCCTCACTGCGAGGTTTAAATGGAACTTGGCAGTCCGAACCGCACTTAGCACAAACAGCGTCGTGCATTTCGCGTGGGCCACCCATACGTGATGCTTTCTTAGCAGCACGGCAGTCCTTACAACGCTGAGGAGCGCTGAGATCCTTGGAGTTATAAAACTCCTGTTCGCCTTCTGTGAAGACGAATGTAGCACCGCAGTCGCGGCATGTTATATCCTGATCAGCCATGGATATGAGAAGGAAAATAAGTACAAATCCTTCTCAAAGCGTTTCTCTTTAGTTAATCGAGGTTTCCTCTCGAAGGATGGGCAAAGAATAGGCGTTTTACAGACAAGGTCAATAGATTTAGTGATGATATCCCGTACCTTTTTGGATCTGTCCAGCTCTATAGATCTGCTCTAAAAGCACTACTCTGCATAACTCATGCGGTAATACCATATCGCTAAGCCGTATCAGGCGATCGGCTTTTTTGTATACTATCTCATTCAATCCATATGCACCCCCTAAAACGAAGATAACAGACTCTCCTCTATCTCTCATTTTCTCTAATGCTTTAGAGAAGCCGTCTGAGGTAAAGCTGTCCCCTTTTTCGTCTAATACCCAGATCTTGCCATTCATCTTGTCTAATCGTTTGATGATGGAAGCTGATTCCTCCTCTGATTGTTTTACCGAATCCCTATGCTTACTAGCAGGTATTTCTATTAGATTGATAGAGAGTCGATCCAGATATTGCTGACATCCCTGTTGTACCCAAGAAGTTTTGAGAGAGCCAACAGAAAGAAGTGTGATATTCACGATAGGAATATATCACATCGTCAATCTATATTTATCAAATGCTACTATAGAATCTAACTCTATGAGCAACATACATCTAAAAATAATTGTTCCCGGTACTGTACTCCTTCTACTGGGCGCAATGACCCTAGAACAACCAGTAGTATCTGCAGGACCATATGAAGAACGGCAATGTCGAATACCGTGCCACGAGCAGTTTTTTGCTGATGGACAGGAGTGCGCAAGAAGGTACCCTGTCGGAACAGAAAATTTTGAATTAACATTATTAAATGGTGACTGCAGAAGACAGGCTACATGCAGTAGCTGGCAATGCCTTTCGGCATGCCCTTGCAGCGGAACATGTGCTGCTGATACGAGAAATGTTGCGTACTACTGCAGTAGTGAATATCTAGACCGTCCAGAAAGAGAGGATCCACCTCCACCTCCACCTCCACCTCCGCCACCACCTCCGCCACCACCTCCGCCGCCACCTCCGCCACCACCTCCGCCACCACCTCCGCCACCAAATCCTTGCAGCGGACCAAATCCCGCTCCTCAGTGCAGAGCTCCTGTAGGATTTTGTGATAATCCTGCTGGAAGATTGCAGTGCACACGTAATGGCGGTTTTTGTATAAGACTAATAGGAAACGGAACTGTATGCCAACTACCTCAAGTAAATTGTAATGATAGAAGTGGTACAAACCCAGAAATTCTCTGCCAAAGAGCAGCACGTAGTATTGGAGGATCTGGACGATGTATCGGAAGAGGTTCGATTTCGTGTTACGCAACAAAATATGTCTCTTCTACAACTCCTCCAACACCAAGGCCAATTCCTAAGCCGCAGCCTAAGCCTACTCCCCCTCCTTCAAGTATATGTGTGAGCAATTGCATAACGAGATTTACAAATGACAAAACAACCCCTATTTATTATGATTTAATACGCAGAGAATGTTCAAGGCGTTGTGGCACATCAGTAAAACCACACCTACAAGGACCGAGTTCTACTCCAGCAATGCGTCCGCCGCCTAGTGAAATAGTTCGTCCTTCCACAAGACCACCAGAAGAAATGGGTAGTGGTTGTGTGAAAGAATGTGCACAAGCAGCGCGCGGTAGAGGATCTGATTCTGCGATTAACTACTACTGCCAACAGCAATGTAGCAAACCAGGTGGATGGAATGCTCCAAGGCCAGAGCAGCAACAATCATCGCAACAAACAACTCGACCACCAGAACCGACATCAAATCAATTTATAAGCCCTTGTCTTTCAAGGTGTCTTACAAGTCTCAGTGGAAGTGGATCTCCAGAAGAAGTGTTGCGAGTATGCCAAATAGAATGCAGCCACAGCCCAACAGATCCACCAAATCCAAGGCCAGAGCAAGAGCCATGGCCGCAGCCTGCACCGCGACCTACTCCTCAACCACAACCAAACCCTAATGGAAGGTTTGATCAATGCTACAGAGACTGCGCTGCAATGCTTGAGAAACGAGGGTCAAATGCAGAGACGATTAAATATTTCTGTAATAAGAACTGTGATAAATCGTATGCCTCGCCTACGGGTTCACAATCAAGTTCGCAACAGCAACCTGCTGCACAATGCTTCTATAACCCATGTGTTAGCAGTCCTATCCCAAACTTCGAATTCGAAAGAGAATGCATGGCACCCACTATCAGTGTCGATTGTTCTGCACGAAACTGTAATAGAGGTCCATGTGAGAATCCTATGCCACCTCCGCCATCTGCACCTCCACCTCCACCACCTTCTCCTGAGCCTACACCAGAGACAACTCCAAGTGGATATCCATACGGATCTCCTCTTGGCCCAGTACCAGTACTCAAAAGCCCAAGTATTGTGACCACTCCACCAGAAGGTCCTAAAGCATGTGCAGATCAACCAGAAATTATTCGCAATGCCTCAAGTACATTCCTGTGTAGAAATTGTATTAAGTTTGGATGCAAGATCTCGAATAACAATAGAGGTATAGCCGCACGAGCGTGTAATCTTACGTGCAAGTAACTCCTACTTCTTCTGCAAGACACTAACTGTCTCGATGTGTGCTGTGTGTGGAAACAGATCCACAGGCTGTACAGATCGTAGTTCATATCCCTCCTTCAAGAAGTCACCCATGTCACGTGCACAAGTAGCCATATTACAAGAAACATACACAATCTTTTCGGGTGCATGAGCCAGGATAGCCTCGCGTGCCTTAGGGTGAAGACCTGCTCTTGGAGGGTCTACAATAATTACATTGAACTTGTACTTTCCTCCTGCTTTTACCTGATTGCCAAGAACCTGCTCTGTACGCCCTTTGTAGAAACTGATGTTTCCAATACGGTTTTTGCCTGCGCTCTTTAGAGCATCTTCTATAGCAGAAGGGTGGCTCTCTATTCCTACAACCCTGTCACAGTACCGTGCTAAATACTGTCCAATGGTTCCCATGCCACAATAAGCATCAAGCACTGTATCCGTGCTCGACAGATCTGCACCTTCAGCAATAGCCTGATACAGTTTTTCTGCACCTAGCGTATTAGTCTGAAAGAATGAGAATGGAGAGATTTCAAACTCCAAATCAAACAGGCGTTCTTTGATAAATGGCTGGCCCACAAGCGTATGAATCTTTGGCTGCTCTGGCCTCTCGCCAGAACTGTGGTTCTCTATAACCATGAGAGAGGCAAGTCCACTACGGCCTCCGAAACGCATAAAGTGCTGAAAGAGTGGTTCGAGCTCCTTCTTTCTTGCCTTTACGACAAATCCAATCATCTGCTCTCCTGTGTGTACTCCACGACGCAATAACAACGAACGTAATACACCCTTATTAGACTTGGGGTTATAGACTGGTAGTTTCGTATCCTGCATAAAGCGCCTCACATCCTGTAGTAGGAGTCCTATCTGCTCGTCATAGAGATGGCATTCTATCACAGGTAGCACCGTTTGCCATTTTCCAGGCTGATGGAAACCAATACTGGGATTTTCATCAAGATAGATCCGCTTTCCATTACTCTCTTCCATGCGGATGTTCGCATACCCAAAACTCATCTCTAGTTTATTGCGATAGTGGAATACCTGTGGACTTGGGATAATCCTAAGCACACGCCCAGGTAGCTGCTTTCGTATCTCCTCATCTACAGGGGTCAAATGCTCTAATGTCTCTCGTACTATCTGCTCTTTGTAGTCTATTTGCTTATCATAAGGAAGATTTTGCCATGTACAGCCCCCACAGTCATGAAAATGCTGACAACGAGGCTGAATCTCCTCCATAGCTCTCTTCGTAACCTTAAGAACCTTGCTTTCTAAGTACCGTCCTTTGTTCTTTGTAATGCTAATTTGAACCGTTTGGCCAGGAATAGCCCCAGGGACGAATACTGTCTGCCCATCAATATGGGCAAGTCCAGCTCCACCAAAGGTGAGCTTCTCAATTGCAACCGTATACTCTTTACCCGCCATAACCTTGGTGACGGAGGGTTGGCCAGTTTTTACGGCATTTGAAGCCGTTTTTAGGCCTTCAGAGTCTGTTTTAGACCCATCGTTAATCATTGACATCTAGTATGAAATATAGTATAAAGTACTACCCTTTTTCCGATGCATATGAGAACTACTTCCCTTTCATTTATCGGCGCTGCTGTCCTAGGAATCGTCCTCCTCAATATGCAGGACGGAAGTGTAGCAGCTTCTCAGAGCACTGCAAGCCATAGAGCTGTGCAGACAGCTTCTCTTCTTAGTAAAGAAGTGGCAGTAGAAGTGCCAAAAGAAAACGTTATAGCCAAGAGAGAAAGCGACCAACCACTGCGTCGTATCATTACAAAGGCTGCTGCTTCTCCTGCAGTTATTCCAAAGCAAAGACTTATCGCCTCTATAGAACAAGCTGATATTCAAGACGCTCATAAGTTGATTGCAAATGAAGCCCTAATGTCATTGCCTATTAAATGTAGAGGAACGCTAAAGAACTTCTACGTAAAGTACGAGAAGCAAAAGCATCGTGGACTTGCTGGTAAGAGTGTAATGATCCTTGACGGAACAGTTCCTCTCGAAGAGTTCCGTGCACTCTTTGTGCACGAAAGTGGTCACAACTGGGACCTTGGTTGCCTAACAGGTACAGCAGACTCTGAAAAGAGTAGCTTCTCTGACGGTGACGAAGCGATCTATAAGAATGATCCAAGCCTTGGCTTCTATCAGATCTCATGGATCACAAGCAGTGTACAACGTAGCAACTCTCGTCCAGAAGACTTTGTATCTGGATATGCAAGTTACGATATCTTCGAAGACTTTGCAGAGAGCTTCGTTTACTTTGTATTACAGAATGATGTCTTCGCAACTCGTGCACAAGAAAACGCAGCAATAGCAGCCAAATACATATGGATGAAAGATGTACTCTTTGATGGTCAGGTTCCACAGATTGCTACAGGAAAATCTGTCTTCAAGGGCAAGGCTCCTTGGGATGTAACGAAGCTGAAATATGTGTGGAATGCAGATCAGGTAGTTGCTCGTAATGAATAGTGATTTGTAATTCGTCACTAGTCACTAGTCACTAATCACTAATCACTAGTACACTAACCCCATGCGTTACCGACTACTTCTCACAGGATGGTTGATAAGTGATCTGATTGTCTTCATCAGCTCCTACGCCCTTGCCTACTTCTTAAGAGTGGGATGGATACTGTCTACTGACTTTCCTTTCGAGCCCTACATCACGGTAGTCGCTATTACTTCTTTACTATGGCTCGTAGTTCTTATTACAACTCGCACCTTTGCACTAACCAGAACACAAGGAAGTATTCGTAACCTCGCCTACATCATCTATTCCTCTCTCGTCGGAACAGCCCTCTTTGCTCTTGGTTACTACTTTCTCTACGGACTCTTCTTTAGTCGCATGCTTCTTTTGTATGCGCTAGTCATTTCTACTGTAGCGATCTGGATTTGGCATCTAGTGTTTGCTCGGTTCCAGCGGTTTATGCTGCGAAGAGACCCTCCTGTGTTTCCTACTCTAATCGTAGGAGTTACAAGAGAATCAAGAGAGTTGATAGAGAAGCTAAACAAAGGATCCAACCCCCTAAAGCCTGTTGCTGTTTTAGATGGCAGAGGATGCAAGGATACTGAAATTAATGGTGTTCCTGTACGAGGAAAACTCAACAAGCTCGAAGATGTCTTAAGCGAAGGTATCACCCATCTCATTCAATGTAGTGATCTTGAGCAATCACTTAACCTCTTAAGTGCCTGCAGACAAAAGAAGATCACCTACATGCTTCTACCTTCTGTACTAGGTATTGTTGAGCGCGATGAAAAAGTAGAATCCCTCGAAGGACAACCTGTAACAATGGTAGGACCAAAGGAGAATGCATTGATGTGGTTCTTTAAATAGTATGCACGCTTTTATACTCGCCGGCGGATTTGCTACAAGACTCTGGCCTCTTACAGAAGCACGAGCCAAGCCACTGCTTCCTCTGGCAGGTGTTCCACTTATTGAATATCTCGTACGGGATATTCCAGAGGATGTCCCCGTAACCATCAGTACCAACGCTATCTTTAAAGAAGCATTTGAAGATTGGGCAGAAGGCTTTGGAAGATCCAATGTAGAGATTCTGATTGAAGATGTAAAAAGCGATGACCAAAAGCTCGGAGCTTTAGGCGCAACGGCACAATGGATTACCGATGCCAACATTGATGACGATGTCCTCCTTCTTACAGGAGATAACTACTGTGGATTTTCTTTTGATGCTTTCCTAGCTACTGCAGTACCTGATACAACATTGATTGCTGTCCATGATATAGGAAATATTGAGAAAGCATCGCAATTCGGAACAGTTCTTACGGAAAATCAACAACCGACAACTCACAACCGACAACTCGTCACCGGATTTGAAGAGAAGCCACGAGAGCCAAAAACAACACTAGTGAATACTGGATGTTCCCTTTTACCTAAATCAACACTTCCGATTCTTGTAGAATACGCAAAGAGTCACCCTGACAACATTGGAGGGGTATTCGAAGAATTACTCAACCGCAAAAAGCCAATCACCTGCTTCTCTTTCTCTGAAAGCTGGTTTGATATCGGCTCATTCGATGCCTACCTCGAGGCAACAAGGGAACTCGTTGGAGGGCGTGTTATAAAGGAGGAAGGAGCAGTCACAGAACAGACCAACTGCGAAGGATCCGTAGTAATAGGAGAAAGATCTACAGTACAAAGGTCCAAACTTACCGACACAGTCGTCTTTGAGGATTGCATGATAGAAGACTGTGTTTTAAGCAATTGTGTCATTGATAAAGGTTGTACGCTACGAGGGGTCGATTTGACGGGAAAAATGCTCCGAGAAGGGAGTAAGCTTATTCGTACCGAATAAGCAAGTGGAAAGTGGAAAACGGATAGTGGAAAGTACGCTTTTTCCATTTTGCACTTTCCATTTTCCGTTTACACTGGCAGCCTATGAAAAAACTTCTTGTCCCTACGCTTTTTGCGCTGCTTCTCACTGCATGTAGTGGGATCCCTACTACACTCACATACGATGTTACATTTACCACAGAAGACTCTGGTCGTATGACCGACCTTTCTTTGGCAACCCGTCATGTAGTAGAAAGAAGGTTAGCGCGTCTTAAGGGAAATCTCATCGACTACGATGTTGATTACAATAAAGAGGAAAAATCTACAATTATTTCCGTAGAAGTAGATAACGCAAAAGCTGCAAAAGCTCTAAACGAAGAAATGACTACTCCATTTACCTTCGAGGTACGTTACCACGTAGAAGAGCATCAAGAAGGTGACATTGCAGTAGAAGGAGCAGGAAGCTTCCGTGAGACTGGTATCGAAAAATCAGATGTGGATTGGGTCATTGGTCAAACGACAGAACCACCGCTCAATCGTGGAAGAATTCTCATTGGATTTACTGATGAAAGCGCACCAGCAATGCAGACACTCTTCGAAGAGCAGAAAGGAAACACTGTTGGACTCTTTGTACGAGGTCGTCTAGCTGCAGCAGTGCAAATCAATGAAGAATTTGAGAAGGTACTTATTATAGAAGGTCTTCCATCAGGAGAAATTGCAAAAGTCTTTGCAGATGACATGAACGTCGGTATACATATGATATTCACACAACAATAATTATGGCTCGAAATCGCAAACTCACTTGGCCCACAGTAACGATAGTTGTCGCTCTATTCATGCTAGTTGTAGCTCTGCCGCAAAGCGCTAGGCAATGGGCACCAGGTTTTCTTAAGACTCCACAGCTACACTTCGGTCTCGATCTTGCTGGAGGAACCCAACTAGACTTTCGTATCTCCGAAAAAGAAATCCAAGAGCAAATTAGCAATCTTAAAAAAGAAATTGCTCAAATGGAAGCTAGGGGTGCAGGCAATGACAAGATTATCGCACTACAAAACCAACTATCCAGTGTAGAACAACAAAACCAAAACATTGTAGAAGCTATTCGCACTGTACTCGAACGTCGTATTAACGCCCTTGGTGTTAGCGAAGCAATCATCACTCCTTCTTATATTGGAAACGAGAAGCACCTTCTTGTGGAGTGTCCTGGAATTGTAGATACGCAAGAGTGCATTAACACTGTAGGAAAAACCATTCAGCTAGAATTCAAAGAAGAGTTTACAGAGCCTACAGATGCATACGAAACAGAGGTACGCGCACAAGTAAGAGAAGTACGCGACCAACTAAAAGACCCAGAAGTCACTCTCGAGAAAATAGGTGAAGATGTAAGTGCTGATATCGGTGTGTCATATAACTACGAACGTCGTATGTTCCGGGACCAACTCCCTGATGGGTTAGAAGGTATCTGGAATAAGTCTCCAAATAGTGGAGTATTACAGTACGACGCAACTATAGAAGTAGCTGGCCAAGATAGTGCAGGACAACCAACGACAACAGAGGTGCCAGGTGTTTTCCTTGTCGAAGTACTCCGCGAACGAACACAGACTGGAAGACTTGTAAACGAAGCTTCTCGAGCATTTGAAATCCTCGAAAGTGATGACAACACTCTTAACCACATCACATGGAGCGACCGTGAGTTAAAAGATAGCGTTCCAGAAATTGTACGCAGTGCACTTGGTAGCATGCAGCCTGGAGAGCTTCGCGCAGTAAACTTCGAAGATGAAACCTCTGGTATTTTGTTCCTCCGAAAGTATGTACCAGGACAGACAGAAATGGAGGCTAGCCACATCCTTCTTGCATACAAAGGAGCATCTTCTGCTGGAGATGACGTAACACGCACTAAAGAAGAAGCACTTGCATTAGCACAAGAGCTAAAAGGAAAACTTGATTTCGGAAACCGCTTTGAGACATTAGCTCGCCAGTACAGCGATGGGCCTTCTGGAAAAGACGGTGGAAGCCTAGGAACATTTGGTATCGGAACAATGGTGCCTGTATTCGAAAAGGTAGCTGCTTTGCAAACAAGAGGAACTATCTCCGAACCAACAGAGACACAGTTTGGTTACCACATTATTCGCACAGATAAAGTACCAACACTACTTAAGGATGTTGCAAGTTACGAAGTACTCACTATCAAAGGAGAAAACGTATCAGACCGTACTGTAAAAATTATTGGAAAACTCCAACGTGGAGAAGTAGAGTCCCTAGAAGGCATGGTGTTCCTACGAACCGTCTTCTTCTCTCTTCTGCCAACAGGATGGAAAGATACCTTCCTAGACGGTAAGCACTTCCGTTCTGCAACAGTAACTCTCGACCCAACAACAAATATTCCAATTGTTCAAATCGCCTTTGACGACAAGGGGGCAAAGCTCTTCCAAGAACTTACAAAAGAGAACATCGGTAAGCGTCTTGCTATCTTCGTTGGTGGTCAGCTAGTCTCCGCACCTACTGTGCAAACAGAGATCACTGGAGGAACAGCTGTCATTACGGGTTCTCAGAACTTTGACGAAGCAAACACACTAGCCCAAGACCTAAACACTGGTGCTATCCCTGCTCCTATTTACCTTGCAGGACAACGCACAGTAGAAGCAACACTTGGAGCTGAAGCACTACGTACATCTATTAAGGCTGCACTATTTGGTTTATTGATCCTCATGGGTTATATGATATTGGTATACCGCCTACTGGGTCTTATTGCTGATATCGCACTCAGTGCCTACGCAATACTCTTCCTTGCCCTCCTTAAGCTTCCACTCTTCCTCTTTAGTAGCAGTTACATCGTACTTACTCTTGCAGGTATGGCCGGAATCATCCTGAGTATTGGTATGGCTGTAGATGCGAATGTTCTTATCTTCGAACGTATGAAAGAAGAACTCCGTAAAGGAAAGATGCTTAAGACGGCAGCAGAAACAGGATTCACTCGTGCATGGCCAAGTATTCGTGATGGAAACATCTCTACGCTTATTACCTGCACCGTACTGTTTGTCATTGGAACATCTATGGTCCGAGGTTTTGCTATCACACTAGGAATGGGAGTCTTGATGTCGATGTTCTCAGCTATTGTAATTACACGTTGGTTACTACGTAAGGTAAGCCAAATGCCTATCGCAGAGAAGACAAAATTATTCTGTGGATAAGAATGGACACCATCCTTATCCAAGATCTTGCAGTCTCAACCTGTATTGGAGTACCAGATAGCGAACGTGTTAACGCGCAAACATTAAAAGTATCAGTTTGGATCCATACTAATACACGTGCTGCCGCAAAGTCCGACAATGTAGACGATACTATCGACTACGCAGAAGTGGCATCAAAGATACAAGAGCTAGGAAAAACCGAACGAAAAACAGTGGAACGATTTGTAGAAGACATAGCACAGATGATTCTAGATACGTTTTCTCCAGAGAGTGTGTCTGTATCTGTTGATAAATTTATTCTTCCCAATGCGCAAAGAGTGGCTATTACCATTTCTCGACCATAGCAATCTGCTTTGTCGCTATCGGTAGTAATGTAAACCCTGTTGATAATATGCTTACCTGTGCGCGCGCACTACGTGACGATTTCCCCTACATCACCTTCTCTTCTGTGTACAAGACCGCTGCACGTGACGAAGAGCAACAAGATGACTTTCTGAACGCCGTAGCAAAAATAGAGACTGATGAGTCTCCAGAGGAAGTATATTATGCGCTTCAGTCTATCGAAGAAGATCTTAAGAAAGATCCACCATATAAGAAGGGGCCTCGTACAATTGATCTGGATATCCTATTATATAAGGACCCTGACAACCGACAACTGACAACTGACAACCTCGTCATCCCTCATCCAAGGATGCAGGAACGTAGATTCATCCTAGAGCCGCTCTGTGAGCTTGATAATTCATGGCAGAGCCACCTTCAAAAAACTCTTGATCAATCCTGTAAGAGGATTGATATGCGCCTATAATCTCTATCCATGGAGAACCTTATAGCTCAAATGCTCAAAGAGATCGGCGAAGACCCGAGCCGTGAAGGCCTGGTAAAGACCCCTAAAAGATGGGCAGAAGCTATGAAGGACCTGACAGTCGGCTACGACCAAGATCTCGATACCGTAATCAACGGTGCGCTGTTTACCGCTGAAACCGATGGCATGGTGATTGTAAAAGACATCGAGTGTTACAGCCTCTGTGAACATCACCTCCTGCCATTTACCGGAAAGGTACACGTTGCCTATGTACCCGATCAGCACATTCTCGGTCTTTCTAAGGTCGCTCGTGTTGTCGATATGTTCGCACGGAGACTACAGACACAAGAACGCCTCACACAACAGATCTGTGATGCAATTGATGAAACTCTCAAACCGAAAGGTATCGGTGTTATCGTAGAAGCAGAACACTTCTGCATGATGATGCGCGGAGTACAAAAGCAACACAGCATCTGCATTACCTCTGCGGTCAAAGGACTGATAAAGAAAGATCCGAAGACCCGTGAAGAGTTTTTGAAGCTAGTAAATTAAACAACTAGAGATACATCTGTGCCATTTTTCTTACGCTCTAATTCTGAGAAGTTTCCTTTTTGTACTAATACGCGATCTTCTACATCCATAGGAAGACTTGCAGTGATTTTCTGATACTCAGCAGAAAGAAACTTTGTTTCATTCTGAACACTGATAGCAGCAGCCTCTCGAACTTCACGAGCATCAAACTGTTGTCCACGTACTTCAATTCCCGCCTGATCTGCAGATGCAGATTGCTTAGTGTGCTCTTCTTCGTGCACTGCGATATCACTGGCAATACCAGTATCAATTAATCGACTACCTTCTCTTGCTCGAATAGAGTTGTGATCTATCCATACATTTTCTGTTCCAAGCTGTGCTTGTCCCGCTACGCCACCTGGCAACTCTTTCATTGTCACGCTAGCATCCATTGATGAACGAATATCACTTGCAGCAGTTTTCAAATAATCAGCAACCTCAGTAACTTCACTTCCAATATTTTCTACAGGAACATCTTCCAATGCATCTTGTAATGCATCGCGTACTCCATCTGATAGTTGAGATGTCTGTTCTGCAGAAGTAAGCTGCTGTACTTCTTTTGCCTGCGCCTCAAGCGCTGATGCTAAAGCTGCAGAGCTTTGCTCGCTACCTTCAACAGTGTCTTCGTACAAGGCCGATGCTGTATCGAGTGATGTCATTGCTCACAGTTAAACGGTAAACCTATTCTACCGCATCCTCTGCGAAAGGTGAAGTATTAAAACATATACTTTTTGGCTTATTTAAGCCATTTTTTCGATACTGCTAATCTTCGAAATGTAAGCGATCCTTCCGCTTATACGTCAAAAATGTGAAT
>Ga0209402_10000235_pt1 | contig 70022 bp, 61 predicted proteins | sample ArcticOcean_MG_C_3_FD_187437 | JGI IMG/M metagenome (GOLD analysis project Ga0209402, IMG submission 187437) | Marine microbial communities from western Arctic Ocean - ArcticOcean_MG_CB8_126 (SPAdes) (version 2) | ecosystem: Environmental > Aquatic > Marine > Oceanic | place: Arctic Ocean... | reverse complement strand
AACCATCCGGCAGATCGCGGGCGCCCACGCGCCTGCCAGATTGACCACTGTCTCGGCGTCGAGGACACGACCGGACTCCAACACCACCTGACGCACGGCCACCTCGTCATGCTCAAGCCCAACGACCCGATCCTGAATATACTCGACTCCAAGACTGATCGCCTTGCGGCGAAACCCGATCACCGCCGCGTGCGGATCGATGAAACCGTCGCGCGGGCCGTGCAGACCGGCGTCAATATCGTCGACGTTGAGGAACGGGAAGCGTTCCGCCAGCGCCGCGCGGTCCAGGATTTCGTTGGCGACGCCGTTGGCCCGTTGAATACGCCAATTGTGTTCGGCCTCCGAGACCGCTTGGGAGCCGGCGACCAGATGGAGGTATCCAAGCTCGCGGAACGGAAATACGCCGGGTTCGCCATCCACGTCCACCAGACGTGCAAAATCCTGGTAGAAGGAGCGGCCATAGAGCGACATCTCAATATTCTCGGGAATGCCGTACATCCGCCGCACACCTCCGGCGGAACGTGGCGCGGCCGCCCATTCGTAGGTCGGATCGGGTTCGATGACGACCAAGTCGCTGGCATGCCCCGCCATCGCCATGTGATAGGCGAGCGAGGACCCCATGATGCTACCGCCAATGACGACAATTCCGGCCATGAGTTGCTCCCCGAGACTGATGCTTTTAAAGGCAAGTGTCAGGCGTCGGTCGGCTTCGTGCAAGCCGCGATCGCTCATCCCACCGGCAAGTACAGAGGTGCGAGTTCGTCCGCCGATCAACGTAGCATAGCGGAGCAAGCTCGCCGGCAGTAACTTCAGCGACGATTGGAACGGTCAGCGATGCTGCGCGCAAAAGGCTCATAAAGCCGCGCTGATCGCCGAGAACACCCCCCGTTCCGCGGATAAAGTACGCGACTGACGGCAGCCAATTAGTGATTCCGGGCGCTGAGAAAATCAACGGAAAAGTTTTGTCCAATCGCCTCATGCGGAAGCCGTTTCGCCCCGTGTCGGACAACGCGGCCTCTCCGGTGCGACATTGTTCGGCCGCTACCACTTGAAGCAATTCGTGGCGATCATCTCGTCACCTCGTGCGACGAGGTGGCGGCGTCTGCGATATCATATTCGAGGCCGTTATGTTCCATTGCTCAACACGGTTCTATATCGTGTTTCTGGCGAAACTATCCAACCGCGAGCAGCCTGACCGAATGAGTGACAAGAAGGAGCGGACGCCCATGTCTCAATATTTTAATCCCGATCTTGGAAGTGATATTGCCAGTCCGTTCGCGCGGGACGAGATTGATCAACTTATTCGCCGTTCCTATTGGCTGGATATGAGCGATAGATCCGTAGTGATGGCATTGGTCCAAGGAATTGGAGAGAATCTAAGCAACGATCAAAAGCGCGCTCATCTTGCCGATATTCGCCGTGATCATCTCGTTGATGAGGTTTGCCCGCAGGAAATACTACCACCTGAACGTTGATCAACACGGACAACGGGAAGGAACTTCCTTCCACGGGCCTTGTCGTTCCACGTCCCCGTTCAGTCGGATGGGGCAACGAGAGGTATTGTCAGTTCAATGAAGTCAGTTTGGTCTGACAGTGCCGGCGATATCATTATTAACGAGGGACAAGCGGGCAAAGTGGTTCGAGAAACAACACCTAAAATGGCCGCTTCTACAAGTGATTCGATCCAAGTGTCTAGTAATTGTCTGCCCTCTATTGGTTTTCGTTTGATTTGTTTGGCGTGCTTTTCCGGGCCGATGTTGATTAGCATGTAGATCTAGCCGTTCGGCGTCATAATCACGCGTCATAACGGAGCCCAAATGGGAAATCCCGGTTTCTAATCAGGTCGAAACCCGGGGCGGGCCGAAATGAGTGAACGTGCAGTATCGATTGATAGGGCACAGAGCCGCAAGGTTCCGGTTTCCTTACCTAATTCACAACGTTTTGGGTCCGGGCTTAGAAAAAGAGGCATCAAAGTTGTTGAATTTCCCTTGAGCCAGGATTCCCAACCGCTCCACAGGATCAGATCCGGTTGTGCGAGCCGTCGCAGAGCGGGCCCTTTTTGCTGTGCTTGCAGCCGCAGAAGAACACCGTCCCGTCTTTCTCTGCGGTATAGCGCACCGGCGTAAGTTCCGTTCCCTTATGCGAGCCGTCACAGAACGGCTGCTTGGCGCTCTTGCCGCAGGAACACCAGGAGTAGGTCCGTCCAGCCTGCACTTCGGTGCGATAGGGGGCTCTCTGCAGAATGTCTGGTGTCGCCATTACGATTAGTCCCATAAGCGATGAATCACAGGTCCAATGGTAGCCGGATGGGGTCTGTCGTGACAAGGCGTTGTCAGACCAAACTGACTTTCAGGTTAGAGGTAATTGTTTGTAGCTTCGTTGGATGCAAAATCTGTTTCGATATTTCAACCGTTCGCCCGACATCATCCGCTTCGCTGTGATGGTGTACGTCCGCTATCTGCTGTCGCTCCATCAGGGCGAAGATCTTCCATTCGAACGTGGCATCGATATCAGCCATTGCGGCGACGGGAGAAAACGATAGCTAAGTTCAGGGACACCGGCACCCTTCAGAAATTTATCTCGATCCATGCCTCACTCCACAACCATCTCAATAACGAGCGCCACCTGAATCGCCACTAAACTTTCAAACAAGACCGCGCCGCTGGTTTGGCCCAATGGCGACATCTCACCGGTTAAGATTCAATAGCTCAAGCGTTTCTCAGGCCTTAAAAATTGATCTGACAATGTCTGGCCGCTTGCTACACCACAAAGTCGCCGCCTAATATCAACCAATCAGAGGGGCCAAATCCTCTGTTGAATCACAGCTTCACCTGTCCCGAATGTTACGACGACGCATAGTTTAGACGAAGGATTGTCAGCATGGGTATCGCCATTTCGCAGTCACTTTCTTCGTGGCGGATCGTGGATCTCGAACAGGATCCGAATTGGATATTCACGATTGAGGATAAGGGCCGCGCGCAGCTCGCGCGAACGGTGCGGGCCGCCTTTGACCCGGAACGACCGTTGTTCGACTATCGCCGCGAGGATTTTGATTTGGGTCCAGCCTGGGACATCATCGCCCCGGCCGTCTGGCAAGCGCATCATGGCCGAGGTCTCGCACTAGTCCGCGGTTTGCCGCGGGACGATCTCAGCGAGGAAGAATTCAAGCTACTGAATTGGGCGATTGGTCTCTATGTCGGCGTTGCTCGCCCCCAGGGAAAAGCCAGCCAGTATATCTCGCCGGTTCGCGATGTAGGGGTTAATTATCGAGCGGCCAGCGGGCGGGGATATTCCTCCAACGCCAAGCTTGACTTCCATGTGGATGGCGCCGACCTGACGACGCTCGCCTGCTACAATACGGCGAAGGCGGGCGGCCAAAGCATGATCTCCAGTAGCATTACGGCGCGGGATGTGCTGATGGCCGAGCGGCCCGACCTGGCGGAAATTGCCCACCGGGATTTCTATTTCAGCCGCCAGAACGAGGAAACCGAGGACGAGGGGCCATTTTATGTCCAACCACTGTTCGACTATGCGGACGGCAGGATCTTCGGCAAGTGGAACCGCAACCGCGTGCAAAGCGCCCAGCGCTTCGACGAGGTGCCACGACTGACTGACAAGCAGCTTGAGGCCATGGCGATGATGGATGAGATCCTGCAACGGCCGGAGAATATGTTCACCATGTATTTGGCGCCCGGCGACCTGCAGATCCTCAACAATTACACGACCCTGCATTCCCGTACCGAATACGAGGATTTCGAGAATTCGGAGGAAAAGCGACTGCTGTTCCGACTATGGTTGGCGCCGCCGGATTCGGTGCAGCTGCCGGAAAGTTGGTGGGATTTCTACCGCGCGACCGCGCCGGGCACCGTGCGTGGCGGTATTCGTGGTCATTGTCATGATAACGAATGCCGAGCGTTCGAAGGGCGTCAGGCTGTGGATTTAGGGATGACGCTGGCTGGCTGATCCGAGTGGTGAGACATTCGTGAGATGTAATCTGAACGATCGAGCGAGACATGGACTGGACGAGTTATAGTTTTCCCCTGAGCGCTTCGTAAGGCGTCTTACTTATTTTTCTCGACCGCCATGACGAAGCACGGGAGGCCCTACGAAGGGGCCTGGAGCGACAGCCCACATGGCTTGCGTTGCACAACTGATGTTGGCAGTCAGCATAAGAGCGGCGATGAAGCAGAGGCCTTCCAGCAACGGGAGCGAGGCCCAGAGGGTGAAGCCAATACCTTGCTTTGTGCCTTCATTTCGACCGCCGCCTGAAGTTTGAGTTTTGCGGCTCCTGGATCACCTCCGACGCTGGATTGTTTGCCTATCGTAAACTCGATGGTGCCTTTGGCCTGGCCGTACTCGCGGGATCAGTGCTTCTGGGTAACCGGACGGGCAGGGACAGCTGGCATGGTCTGGTTAGTCTGCTGTGTACAACTTATGGTAGCTTCGCCGGCTACGAGGACGTGAATGACGCTGCCCGCCAGGAACGGGGTCTCGCGATGCGTTGGATCGTCGGCGGCAAGGCCATCGAGCGCGGCGGCGCAACGACCAGCCAAACGGGCCAGTTCGAGACCGAGATTCTGTCGACGAACGATAACCTCGCTGCCCTATCCGACTTATCGAGGACATGAATCTACAGGATATCGATATGAAATGTGCCTATAAAAGTATTTATCTAAACGGTGCGCAGACAATTTTGATGTTGTGGGTGACTGACACGTGAAGCTAATCCATAAAGCGATCGTCCGGACCGACCAAATGCAGCGGCTCATCGCCGAGCAACGCTCGTCGGCAATTCGCGGTGGCTCGGGTTAGCGCGGTCCGTCGCCAGCCCCGTACCGAGGCGGAGTTGTGCGGTGAGGCGATGACGTTCGCCAGATCGAGAAAGGGCCGACCCATGTGGAAGGCGCCATGACGCATCGGTTCCACCCACCAGGCGTCGATACAAGCGGTGAAATCAGGATGCGCGCGCAGATGATCGTATAGGGCCGCCTCGTCGATAATTTCGCCGCGCGCCAAATTGACCAAGATCGCGTCGGGTTTCATAAGCGTCAGCTCCCTGGTGCCAATCATTCCCTCCGTGGCTCGGGTCAAGGGTAGGCTGACCAGGAGCACATCGGCCATGGCGAGCAGCGTGTCAAATTCGGCTGGCCGGCCGATCCAATCTGTCGGCTCGTCACTGGCCCCCCGACGATTGATGGCGTGCACCGACATGCCCAGCCCACGGAGCAATCTGGCGCTGGCGACGCCGATTCCACCGAAGCCGAGAATGCCGGCGACGCTGCCAGCCAGCATGCGGTTCGCGGTAAACTGATTGAAATCGCCACGTTTTAAATTGTCATGCTCGACTATCAACCGTTTGGTTGCCGCTAGCGCCATCGCTAGGCCATGCTCGGCCATCGGCTCCGCATATCCGCCGCCGTTGAAGGCGACCTGTAGGCCCGCAGGCAAGCCGCCAAGCGGTATAAAGTCGATACCGGCGCTGACGAACTGCAATAGTGAGGCGTTGGCCAATAGTCCAAGTTCATCGGTACCCAGTTCCTTCGATATGTTTCGCGCCAATAGTACATCGGCGTTGGCCAGAATTTCGGCGCGGGCTTCGGACGGGTGATCTTCCAACCCGACAACCTCGCCAGCGCCGTCCAGAGCGCCCGTGACAATCTCGCGACCCTCGTCATCAAGCGCGTAGGTCACAACCAGTTTCTTGGGTGTCATGTGTCGATTACCCCGCTTTGGTAGGAGAGAGCACCCTGGTTTGGCTGGCGTCAATCGAGACCGGAGCGGGGTGCCGTATCGGTTGCTCCGACCATTTGGGTTTCCAATATTGGGCGGAGCTCAAACATGATTTCCGGCGGCGGTCCATGAAAGGAGGATATCGACGCGAGATAAGTGTGCATGATCGTTGCAAGGAGACCAAGTCGCACGAAGGGGGGGATGGAACATGACGGGGCGCATGACGGGACGGCGGGCGGTGGTAACCGGTGGGGCTTCGGGAATTGGCCGGGCGATCGCGGCGGCGTATTTGCGAGAGGGCGCCGCCGTGGTGATCGCCGATATTGATGCCGCGGCCGCGGACCGCGCGGCGGCCGAGCTTTCAAGCGTCGGCACCATTTCCTGGATCGGCTGCGACGTGACCAAGTCCGCCGAGACCCAGGCCTTGGCCACCGAATCCGCGCGACGTCTCGGCGGGGTCGATGTGTTGGTCAACAACGCGGGTCTTAGCGGCCGGGGCTTGATCACCGAGATCCCGGAGGAGCGGATAGACGCCCTGTTGGCGGTCAACTTGAAAGGCGTCATCCTATGCGCTCAGGCTTTTGCCCAGGCGATGTTGGACGCCGGCGACGCGGTCATGATCAACATGTCGTCCCAAGCGGGCAAGCGCGGTTGGGCGGAGCTGTCGGTCTACGGGGCGACCAAGGCTGGTGTGCTCGGGATGAGCCGGGCACTCGCTGTGGAGCTTGCTCCGGCGGTACGGGTCAACGCTATTTGCCCCGGTTATATTAGCGACGTTGGCATGGCCTGGCGTGGCTGGCAGGCGCGATCCGACAACGAGGGTGGTAGTGCAGCCTCAATCGCGGAGCATTTCGCACAGGAAAACATTCCGCTGCAGCGCCTGCAGAGCGCTGCCGATATCGCCAATGCCGCGGTATTCCTGGCATCCGCTGAGGCTCGGGAGATCACCGGAGCTGCTCTCAATGTTGGCGGAGGGGTGGTGATGGATTGACGCGGCACCTTTAAACCGGGTTGCCATCGTCAGAACGATAAGAAGCGGAAGAGGAAGCGCGCCTATTTTATCAAGCGGAGAGACCTTTCCCCAATGGGCTACCGCACAGCGTACGCTCAAAGTCGCCAAGAGGACCCACTGTAGTTTTTGAAACGGTCGATGGTGAAATACGCCCAGAACATCTCCATTCGTTTTCGTCCCCGACACCGGTGGCCAAGGCGAGTACCGGGGCTGCCTTTCCGTCGTTCGACAGTATCGCTTTCTTGACGGTGTGGGGATCTTGTCGTACCGCTTGGACCGACAGGACTATTTTCCCTTTGGTCTCGCCGATGGCAAGGAGGGAACAGCCTCAATCACGCTGTTTAATCCAGGGACACTCAACGAGAGATTGCTTCCAGGAAAGACGACTCGTGAAATCAGATCGGGCGACGTAATTCGCCACCTAGCGGCTGGCGGCGGATACGGCCCCGCCGGATCGCGCGACGTAGATAGGATCAATGCGGATCTTCGCAATAAAAAATTCTCCGCCGAGTTTGCGGGGCACATTATCGGGCGAATTTCATAACTTGAAATCCGCGAGCAATTGAACGAGGGCGAATGATGTTCAGCTTGCCACCTACCGGCGGTCGATAATGTAAATGTTTGGCGCCAGCGTCGCCCACGATTTCCGAAACCGTCACCAGCGCTGATCGTAGCTGGCCAAGCTCTTGATGGTAGAACTTTCTCAGTGCCGGCCACCGTACATCGGCGCATGACTCGCGCGTGTTTATCGACCGCATAGCCGGTCAGCCGATGCAGGGTCGAACGGTTGTCCCAAATCAGAAGGTCGCCCTCGCGCCATTGATGACGATAGACATTGCCAACACTTGTCAAGCGATCCTCCAGCGCGCGCAATCGGGCCCGGCCTTTGTCAACGGGCTCGTCCAAAATATGGGACGCGTGAGCACCTAGATAAATAGACCGCCGACCATCGGGCAATGACCTGACCAAAGGGTGCGTGACATCGGGAACCTTAGCCAATTCCTCGGCCTTGACTGGTTCTAACCTGCCTGGGTTGGTTGACCGGCTATAGGCGTAGGAGTGGACCGTTTCGAGGCTTTCCAATTCGGTCTTCTCATCCGCTGACAAACTGTCATAGGCGGCGATCATATTAGCGAATTCCGTGTCACCTTCCTCGGGCGGCACGGTGATCGCGTAAAGGACTGTCGCGAAACAGGGAAATTCCCGAAAACTACTGTCGGTGTGCCAACGCGAAGCCCCCCCTGAGAAACACCGCCTGTGGCTCCTCACGGTGTGTCAGCGATCCATCGGGTTTGGTGTTCGTGAGGTTAAAGACCTCCGGGTAGTCGGGATGGCGCTTCTCGGGCTCTGGCAGGAGTTCAAGCACCCCAAAATTTCGGCAGAACCCCGCGAAGGCGCCGTCGCTCAACTTTTGATCACGAAACAACAGAACCTGCGAACGCGCCAACCTGGCCTTCAGCGTGCTGGCTTGCGTGGCCATGTCATCGTTGCAGTCGACGCTTTTCACGAGAGCGCCCAGGGACGGATGAAGTGGGAAAAAATCCATCGGCTCGCTTTCACCCGCTATTGCGCGGTAAATCCACCATCGACCACCAACTCGGCGCCGGTCACGAAGGCGGCCTCGTCCGAGGCAAGGAACAATACGGCATAGGCGACATCGAGAGCCTCTCCGTACCGGCCGAGCGGCGTCGCCTGTTCGGTCCGTTGGCGGCCTTCTGGATTAGACCAGACTGCCTTGGTCATGTCGGTTCTAATCGGGCCGGGATGCACCGAATTGACCCGAATGGAATCGGCGGCATATTGCAGCGCGATCGACTTGGTCATGATGCGCACCGCACCCTTCGAGGCGTTGTAGCCTGCATGAACGTATTTCTGACCAATTAACCCTGAAATGGACGAGATGTTGACGATCGAACCGCCGCCGGCGCGGCGTATGGCTGGAATGGCGGCGCGTATGCCGAGATAGGTGCCTCTCGTGTTAACCGCGAGGAACCTGTCGAAGTCTTCAAGAGTGTCGTCGTCGCCCTTGCTGTACCCGGCAATTCCGGCGTTGTTAACGAGAATATCCAGCTTGCCATAAGTCAATTCTGCGGTTTTTACGGCCTCGCTCCATGCCTCCTCCTGGGTCACATCCAGGGGAACATAGGTGGCACCGCTACCCTGCTGGCGAATTTCCGCCGCAACCTGCTCGCCCGCCTCGTCGAGCACATCGCCGAGTACGACTTGAGCCCCTTCCCTAGCGAAAAGTCTGGCTTCCTCGGCCCCCATTCCTCGCGCCGCGCCACTGATCAGCGCTACCTTTCCCACAAGCCTCATTTAGTCCTCCCTGGTCGTTCATTGATGCCCCAATCGAGTCAATTGGTATCCCCCCGTGCTTAAGCATGCAATTGAACGTTGGCGATTGAAGGACTTCAGGGCGTTTGAAATAGTGAAGATCGAGTAAGCCCACATTCATCGCTTGACGGGAAAACTCCCGTTCAGCTGTACTTCAATACGCTGTCACCAGTCCCGGTCGCAGCGTAACCAGAGCGGAAACCCACTTAAGATATTCCCGGAAACTGTTCAGGCAAACCGAACCACCTCTCTCGGCCAATGCGTCGGGGCCAGGGTGCTAAATCTCCATTAGTGTGGTGGCGCCCCTAGATCTGTTTAAGCGCCTGCGAAAAGTCGCCGCCGGCCTTGGTGATGGCAATCCTGTTTTTGGTGCCGCCGAAGGGAAATTCATGGGCGTATAGAACATAAAGGGGCTGATCCCCGGTGTTGCGGATTGCGTGCGGCACCTCGGCTGGATAATAAACCGCGTCCAGCCGGCCCAAATGATGAGCCTCACCCAGATGGGAGACCGCACCAGTGCCCGACAGGATGATATAGGTCTCGGTGTGCGGATGGCGGTGTTCGAGATTGCTGTTGCCGGGCAGGATGACGGTAATACCAATCGCCAGCCGATCATTGCGCACCGCCTGCCCCTCACCCGCGTGAGCTGCCCCGGTATCCGTGGCGACCGGGGTGGCTGAGACCCAGTCCGCCGTCCAGCGCAGGTTGCCGCCGATCTTGGCGTTCTCACCCTCCCAATTCGCGATCATGTCGCGAAACTTGACCAGCCTGACCTCGTCATCCGCCGGGAACGGCCCGGGCCCGTCCAAATAGACCGACACCTCCAAACGCTCGATCGCGTCATGCAACCAGATCAGATCTAGATCCTCGCCGCCCACCGTGCGCACGCCGTGCGGCACGCCGGCGGGGATATAGAGGCAATCCATCGGTCCCGCCCGGTGCTTATTGCCGACCCCGTCAAAGCTCTCGGCCTCGCCCTTCAAGATCACATAGATCTCGGTCACCGAATGCACATGCACGCCGGCCTGCCGATTTCCGATCGGCATCCGCATCAGGCCAATCGCAGAATCTTGGCTGATGACGGCCACCTCGGGATTGGTGTTCACATAGCCCTCCGGCCCACCAACCCAAGTGATCAGCGACCGCATGAAGCCCGGCTCCTTGGCTTGCTTGACTGTCCAGGTCGGCTCCAGGTCGTCATTGCGAACAATACGCACCGAATTTGACATCAGCTTATTCTCCCTCAAAGTTCAAACTTCCGGCACCAAGAGCCCCGGACCATTCTTCAGCAGCGATCGGGCGACGATGTTGGGTGGGGCACGATCTGTCCTGGAAACCTTGTAGGTTCCCGCCCCAGCGAGGATTCTGTATAAATCCTGTGTGGTCCCATAGCTCAGTCGGATAGAGCATCGGTTTCCTAAACCGGGGGTCGGAAGTTCGAGTCTTCCTGGGATCACCACTTTCATCCCCGATTATACACCGAATCAGTGGGTCGAGGGCTCGAACCCCTCTGGGATCACCACTTCATCCAAAGATATTAGGATGCTTAAATCTAGAGCGTCATGAGCGGGGAGTATATCTATGTATTCGTAAAGGTGGTTCTACAACTAAATTTGATAAATAAACCTTCAAAATGTCCATACAAAAAACAAGTTAAAGTTATATCAGGATTGGGGAATGATATTAGGAATCTGTCGTTCTATCGTACGGAGCTAAGCGGCCGCTTGGGCCAACTGATACCTGAGACCAGTTTTCATGTGAAGATGTTGGGTTGATCGGACTGGTTTAGCTTGCCTGGCGCCTGAAGGCGGCAGCACACTGCCGGTGCCCGTCTTATTTCCCGTTACCCGGAGCCGCCACCATGCCTACTATCACTAAAATCGAAACCATTCGTGTTGCCCTGCCGTTCGAGACCGGTGGGCCGAGGCATGGCATGCGACCGGCGTTGGGCGCTTGGCTGAAGATGGAAAGCGTGATGCTCCGGATTGAAACCTCCGACGGTCTTGAGGGATGGGGAGAGGCGTTCGGCCATGTGATGGCGCCGGGGGCCGACGCGGTGCTGAATACTGTCGTGGCGCCGCTGCTGCTTGGCAAGGATGCTCGGGAAATCTCCAAGCGGATCGATGAGATCGAGCGACCCATGCATGGGCTCGGGCGCGCCGGACCGATGATGTATGCCTTGTCCGCCGTCGATATCGCGCTTTGGGATCTTGCGGGAAAGCGTGCCGGGATGCCGGTGTTTCGGATGCTTGGCGGTGATGGCGGTGGGTTGACCCGCTATGCCAGTCTGATGCGCTATGGTGGTGACTGTGATGCGGTCGCCGAGAATGTGGCGCGGGCACGTGGCCATGGCTTTACCACCATCAAACTGCATGAGAACACGGTGCCGGCATTCCGCGCTGCCCGTCAGGCGGTGAACCCCGAGGATAACATCTGCCTTGACGTTAACTGCCCCTGGACCGTGGCCGAGGCGCGGGCGATCGCCCAAGAAATCCTGTGCGACGATTTCCATTGGCTGGAAGAGCCGGTCTGGCCGCCGGAAGATTATGCCGCCATGGCCAAAGTCCGCGCCGAGGGTGTCCCGATCTCCGCCGGGGAAAACATGACCACTCTGCTTGACTTCAAGGCCGCCTTTGAGGCCGGTGCGGTGGATAATGTGCAACCCAGCGTCACCAAATGCGGCGGCATCTCCGGCATGCGGCGGGTTTTTGCATTGGCCCAGGCCTATGCAGTGCGGGTGGTCCCACATTGTTTCTATTGGGGCCCGGGCTATCACGCGACGGCGCATCTGGCCGCCTCAAGGCCCGAACCGACCTTGGTCGAAACCGCCTTTATTACCTTTGCGGTGCGCCCGCACGCGCTGTTCGACTCGACCGCCTCGACCCTGCAATTGACCGAGGCGGCGGGGCTTGGGTTTGAGGCTGACTGGGACGCGCTGGCGGCGTACGTGGTGTCGCGTAACACGGTTTCGGCCTAGGGACTGGGCTGAAGAGCTGTTACCCACCGTCGATCATGCCGTCGATCATGCCGTCGAACTTGGCTCGGTATTGTTGCAGGAACTCGCTGCGCAACGCCGGATCCTCGGCGAGCGTTCCAATGCGCTGTAAAACATAATCCAGATAGGCCCGAACCGCCTCGTCGCCATCCTCTGGGGACAGGCGCGGCAAGTATTCGCGGGTCTTGGTGTCGGCCATCAACCGTTGCATCATCAAATCGACGAAATCGAGCCCGGTTGGCCGGCGGATGCCGAAGGATAGATGGATTGAAATCGGACCGTTGGAGGTCGCGCGGTGGTGCAGGCCACGCGGCAAATACAGCAGATCTCCGGCCTTAGTTTCCAGGGTTTTAAATTGATCCTTCTCGATCGCCTGGGTCTTGGCGGCGGCCTGATCGACCCGGAAGAATTTTGAACTCGCAACGCCGCGAACCAACCGGCTACCCAAGGTCCAGAGTTTACTGCCATGCAGCTGAAGCACGATGACGTCATGGTCGTCGTGGTGCAGGTCAAGGGCGTCTTTGCGATGAGGTGATATATAGGCGTTAACTCCGACAAAGGATCCCAACCCCCGGGCCAGGGCCAACGCCAAAGCCTGCACCCCCGGGTTGATTTTGTTGATCCCGTCGATGATCAGCGGACCGCCGTTCCGCAGCAACGCCTCCAAGTCCGGAGCGACCCGCTGGGCCGTATTGGCATCGGGATCGATCGTAACGAAGCCCCGATGTTCTCGGCCGGTGACACTTTGGCCGCGCAGGACCTCAGACCATTGCTCCAGGCTTTCCAACCCCATCGCGGGAGAAAAACGTTGTTTTAGATGGAGCGGCTTTTGGCCGAAATACTCAACCTCGAACCGCTTGACACCGACTGGTTCAATCAAACTATCCCACGATATTTCCGGCGACATGGCAGAGGCTCACAGTTCGGGAAGAGCGGTAAATCGAGCCGATACTAACACGCAATACCAGATGCCGGAGCGAACAACCCACCAGCTTTTATGGGTCGACCTTTTCCGCCTTTGCCGCTAGAGGAGATCCCGAATGACGGAGCGTTCGCCTTGTTAAGCGAATGCTTGGGCTGGGAAATTAATTAATGAGTGATCTGTTGGATAGCCCACGAGACCCTCCCGCCGCCCCGATTGAGCCGCGGCCGGTGGATTTTGGGCTCAATGAGGCTGATCTCAAACGCTTGACGCTGCGCGATATACTGATGTCCGAGGGGCTGACGACGGTCTCCATAGTGTTGGTGACCGTGCTGGCGATTTGGCGGTTTTGGTTGTGGGGCATCGCCTTGGCTTGTGTCGCGCTTGGGGTTATTTACCTGCTGCGACGGGCCATCGACGTTCTGGTGATCGGGCGTATCGACAAGGCTCGGGTGGAATATGGCGCGGCCATGCAGGCACACATCAAGGCCCGGCACGCCTATGACGAGGCCATGGACCTGTGGGAAGCCGAACGCCGAGATGATAAAAAGGCCTGTTAGGCGGCGCTTTTCCCTTGTTGCCAGCTGGCCAACGCAGCTTGAGCATGTTCGGCCTTGGCGGTCATTTCGCCGGCTTCACTAGTCTTTGCCGTTAGCTCAATGACATAGCCGTTGGGATCGCGAAAATAAATCGAGTGGATGAACCCGTGGTCAGAGATGCCGCGGGTTTCGATCCCCGCTTCCTTACCTTTGGTGAGCATGGCCTCCATTTCCGGATAGTCGACTTCCAGCGCGATATGCAGATCAAAATCATGCTGATCCTTGAACTCGAAGGGCCGATCCGGCGCCTCGAAGAACGCTAGGAAGGATCCGTCACCCATCTGGTAGAAGGAGTGGAGAACACCGGTCTGCCGCCCTGTCTGGGTCTGTTTGATCTCAAAGGCTTCGGCCAGCTTAAGGCCGAGAAAATCCTCGTAGAAAGCCCGGGTTTCCTCGGAGTCACGACAGCGATAGGCGTTGTGGTGCAGGCCCTTTATCATTGTTTAATCCCTCAGGAATGGAGTGTTTGATTGCGCCTAATATAAGGTGGTGGCATCCTCGTGCCAGGGTGGATGGAGCTAGAAACCCGAAATACTGTTTCCTGATCGCCGCTGGCTCAGTACGGTGCGTCCCCCAGGACCGTGCAGCGCCGCATGACCCGTTTCTGACGCGCCGTGTCATAGCCGGTGGCCCGGTGCAGCAGATTGCGGTTGTCCCAGACAATGCATTGGCCCGGCTCCCAATGGTGCCGGTAGACCAAGTGGTCTGGGGTGGCGGCGATGCTGAGTTCCTCGATCATCGTCCGGCCTTCATCATAGGCCATGCCGTGGATGGACTCGGCATGATCACCGAGGAAGATCGCCTTGCGCCCGGTTTCGGGATGCGTGCGGATAATCGGATGCGCCACCGGCGGTACCTTGGCCTTTTGCTCCTCGGTCATCGGGTCTTCACCATGCCGGCGGGTCCGCGAGAAGTCGAGATTGTGAATCGCTTTTAGATTGGCGAGGCGGGGGCCCCATTCCTGGCTTAGCCATTCCACGGCGCCATACATATCGCAGAAATGCGTCTCACCGCCCTCTTTGGGGGTGATTTCGGCGTACATCATCGTCGCCAAGCCGGTGCGCGGGCGCCACGAGCCGTCGGTATGCCAGTGCAAAGTCCCCTTATCCGGATGCGCGCCGCTCGGGTTGCCGGCCTTATCGAGATTGGTGAGGAGATAGATCTCCGGATGGCCGTAGCCGTGATACTGGTCCATGACATGTTGTTGGACCTCGCCGAAGCACTTGGCGAAGGCGACCTGGGTTTCCGGCGGTAGGTCAACATCTCGGAATAAGATAAGTTGATGCTCCAGGAAGGCCTCGTGGATCTTCGAGAAGATCTTGGGCGAAACCGCCTCGGCCATTGATATGCCATGGATCTCGACACCAAGGGAAGGCGAAAGCGGTCGGGTTTCAAACGGCCAATCGTGGACCGTGGATTTGGTATTGAGTGTGGTGCCGGGCATCGGAGAATCCTCCCGAAGTGATTTTGTGCCCCGGATCGGCGCCTGACAAGAGGCATCGCCGATGAGCATTGCGTCGCGGGACGGTTTCCGTAAAGATTTGGCGGCCCCAATTTGGAGAGCCTGATGACCCATATCGACCGCATCGCTAATCATCTGCACCAAGCCCATGAGGAACGTCGCCAGTTTGCGAATTTAACTGGAGATCTTGCTCCGGGTTCCCTTGAGAATGCCTATGCGGTGCAGCAGGCGCTGAACGGTCTTTGGGTCGCCGGTACGCGCGGCCCGATCGCCGGTTACAAAATTGCGCTGACCTCAAAGGCTATCCAGGATCTGGTCGGGGTTGATGAACCCTGCGCGGGCGCGATTTTCGCGTCCACCGTCCGCCAATCTCCAGCTCAGATCGTGGTCTCGGATTTCGTCAGGGTTGGCCTGGAGTTCGAACTCGCCTTCCGGATGGGCAAGGATGTGCCGGAGGGTGGGAATTATGACGGCGAGACCATTGTCCAATATGTCGACACCGCGATGCCGGCGTTCGAGCTGATCGAGGACCGCGCCGCCGATTACAGCAACTTGGATGCCAATACCCTTGTGGCGGACAACGCCTGGTCCGGAGGGATGGTTCTGGGCTCGCCGTCGACGGTTTGGAAACAGCTGGATCTGGCGTCGGTTCCGGTAACCTTGACCTATAACGGCGAGGTCGAGACGGCGGTGACCGGAGCGGCGATGGGCAGTCCGCTAATCTCGCTTGCCTGCCTCGCGAACCTGTTGACCGGCCAAGGGCGCTCTCTTAAGGCCGGCGATGTGGTGATGAGCGGGTCGACCTTGGCAACGCGTTTTGCCAAGCCGGGTGACCGGGCAGTTTATGCCGTTGATGGCCTGGGGGAAGTCGAGATTAGCGTCCGCTGAACAGATTACTTGGTGATTGGGGGTGCAAAATCGGTCAGGCGCCTCCTACATGAAAGCGGTGCTTCTTCATCAATGGGACACCGGCGTCCTGCATGATTTTTGACCGTCGCGCCTTTCTTGTCGCCGTGACCGGCTCGGTTGTCGCCAGCGCTGGCGTCGCCGCGGTGGTCGGTTGCGCCCAGGGGTATCCACCGCCAGTGGTCCCGGCGCCACGACCCTTGAAAACGGGGCATCTTTACACCGCTGGGTCTACGCGGTTTGTCGATCACAGCCCTCTGGCGGTGCTGTTGGAGCACCATGTCCTCAAGCGGTCCGACGGGGTGCATCTTTTCGGTTATGGTGATTTGTCGGAGCGAGAGCACGCCACACTAGACCGCTATATTCGAGATCTTGCTGAGTTTCCGGTCGAGGTTCTAGATCGGCGCGAGCAATATGCGTATTGGCTCAATCTGTACAACGCATTGGTTCTGCGCCTGGTTCTGGGCCGCTATCTGGTGCTGTCGATCCGGGATATCGACTTTGGCGTCGGCCCGCTCGGCGCCGGGCCGTTCGAGCGTAAGTTGATCGCGGTGCGCAGTGAGGCGCTCAGTCTTTCGGATATCCGGAACAGCATTCTACGGCCGATCTTTGATGATCCGCGGCTGCATTATGGATTGTGTGACGCGGCAGTCGGCTCGCCCAATTTGCAGCGGCGGGTGTTTACCGGTGAGCGGGTCGACCGAATGCTTGATGGCGCGGCGCTCGATTTCATCCACCATCCACGAGCCGTCCGGCGCCAGGGGCTAAAGCTTGTGTTGTCCGGTCTTTATGACTGGTACGCAGATGATTTCGGCGGCGCGCCCGCCGGTGTGCTGTCGCATCTCCGAAGTTTAGCCGGGCCGGGACCTCTGGCGGATCTTCGACCTGAATTGGGGCGGCGCTATGAATTCGATTGGTCGCTCAATGATGGTACTGGGATACGAAACTGATCGGGCAAGACTTATCCGTCGTTGCGTGACCTGTGGCCGCCCGTGTTATCATTCCCGTGACTCGCCGTACGGGCATGCGGCGGGGCGGGAAAACCTCTAACGGGAGGCCGACATGAAGAAAATTCTTCTTCCCTTCGGATCGGATTCGGCGAACGACGCGCCGATTGCCGCCGCCGCTTGGTTAGCGGATCGTCACGATGGGCATGTGACGGCGATGTTCTATCCCAGGCTGCCGGACCCGGTGATTGTCGATCCAATGAGCGGCGGTGTGGTGTCCTATGACGGGCTGGATGAGGAAATCGAGGCGCAGAAGGCCAGCGCGGCTAAACGGATCGAGGAACGCGCCGGCCGCTGCAAACCGCCTTTGGCGGTGGGTCGCTTGAGCGTTGACATGGAGGGATTGTCAAATTGGCGTCAGGTCGGGGAAATTTGCCGCGTCCACGACATTGCCTTGATCGCGCGCTCGGTTGAGAACCCACATTGGCAAACCTTGTTTGAAATGGCGCTGTTCGAGGGCGGGCGCCCGGTGATGTTGGTGCCCGAGACCTGGAGCAGTCCTTTCGGCGATACCGTCGGGATTGCTTGGAACCACGCTACGGAAAGTGCGCGGGTGGTGGCACTTAGCATGCCGATTCTGGTCAAGGCGAAAAAGGTCGTGGTGATTAGCGTCGATGGTTGGGTTCACGCAGGCCCCGACGCCGCTGCCCTGCAGGGCTATCTCGAAGGTCACGGGATAGAAACCGAGGGGCGGACCGGCGCGTCCGGCGTCAATGCCGGAGAACGATCGCTAGAGGTGGCGGCCTCCGCCGGCGTTGATCTGCTGGTCAAGGGCGCCTATACCCAGAGCAGATTGACCCAAATGATCTTTGGCGGCGCCACCAGAGCGATACTCGACCGCGCTCAAATTCCGGTGGTCTTCGCACACTGACGCGTCTTTCGGATCACATCGGCGATGCTCTGACGCTCGCGTTTCCCGACGCCGTCCGCCGATGGTAGATTGCCGGTTCTAACAACCGCGTGGTGGGAGTAAGGCGATGGCGAGATTAGAGGGAAAAGTAGCACTAATCACGGGTGCCGGCGGCGGTATCGGTCGGGCGACGGCTATCCGTTTCGCCGAAGAGGGGGCCAAGGTCGTGGTCACCGACATCGATACCGAACGCGGCCCTGAGTCGGCCCGTTTGGCCAAGGAAGCGGCCGGCAATGGCGGCGGCGACGCGATCTTCATCGAAATGGATGTGACCAATCATGAAAGCGTCAAGGCCGGTGTCGCGGAGGCAGTGGCCAAATTCGGCAAATTGAACATCCTGCACAACAATGCCGGTGGCTCGACGATGCAGGACGGCCCGGTGACCGAGGCGCCGGACGAGGAATTTTGGCGGGTCATCAAGTTGGATCTTTATGGCACCTTTGTCTGCTCCAAGCATGGCATCCCGGCCATTCAAGCCTCGGGTGGTGGCGCGGTAATCAATATGTCCTCCAACGTCGCGCTGATGGCGCTGCCCGGTCGCGATTGCTACACCGCCGCCAAGGGAGGGGTCGCCTCGATGACCCGGTCGATGGCGGTCGAGTATGCACCTGACAAAATCCGGGTGAACGCCATCGCCCCTTCGGTGACGCTTTCGGATCGGGTGAAGTTGCTGCTGGAGCAGTCGCCGGAGATTAAAAATATTTCCGAGCAACATTTGTTGGGCTTTGGTTTGCCGATCCATATCGCCAACATGGCGGTCTATCTGGCATCCGATGAGTCGGAGATCACCACTGGTCAAATCCTGTCCGTCGATAGCGGCGTCACGATTTACTGAGGTTTGACTACTGAGGTTTCGCGACAGGAGAAGGCGGTCGTGGCCCTGACCATCCGTGCATTGAAGCCCCGCACTGGTTTCGCCGGGGAAGTGATCGGCATCGATCTGCGCCAATCAGTGAGTGATGCTGATTTCGAGACGATCCGGGACGCGTTTCACCATTACGCGGTGCTGGTGCTGCGGGATAACCACTCGGTGCTGCACCGAGGCAATCCGTGGCCGGACGAGGAATACCGCCGGGTTATGCACCGCACCACGGTCGCGGGCGATGGGCTAAGCGTTCAGCAAGAGACGGCGCGCTAGGCTGAGCGGCGGCGGTTTATCGGGCGCACTGCGGCAGGCAGGCCAATCCCGCCTGGTTTTACCCGGCGGATCGTAAATGGAATGGAACAAACCGCTATCCTGCTTCCCGCTTGACTTCCAAGAGTCAGAGATCGCAGTCTGATCCGGCAGGCCGCGTGAATATCGATACAATACACCCTTCCTAGCAAAGACCCCGCTCTAGCAACTACCTCGGCCATAAATTGATGTATGCCTATATTATTCGGCGAATTGGCTTCGGTGCGTTAACGGTTGTTGGCGTCTCGATCCTTGTCTTTACGATAATGCGTATCATGCCCGGCGACCCGTTGACCGCGATCTACGGGCCGGATGGGATGCACAAGCTCTCGGACGCAGAGCGCCTGAGTTTAATGGTGGAATTAGGCCTGACGGATCCGTTGGTTGTGCAGTACTTCAATTGGATTGTGGATATCCTCAAGGGAGAATTCGGTCGGTCGTTTTTTCGGGCTGAAAGCGTCGGTGAAATGGTCATGCGACGGGGGCCCCTGACCGCACAAATTGCCATTCTTTCGGTGATCCTGTCCTGGGTCATTGGCATCCCTGTGGCGATCGTGAGCGCCTTGAGGCCGAACAGCCTCGCCGACAACGTGGTTCGGTTCGTTTCGATCGTTTGCCTGGCGGTGCCTGGTTTTTGGCTCGGCATGCTGATCGTCTTGGCCCTTCTTTTCTGGTTTGGTTATCGGGCGCCTCTGACCGGTGCGGCTTTATTTGAAAACCCTTTGATCACCTTCCAGATGGTTATTGGTCCGGCGATTGTTCTCGGATTGGGCCAAGCGGCCTATATTGCGCGCATGGCCCGCTCGAGCCTGCTTGAGGTGATCCGCGAGGACTATGTTCGCACTGCCCGCGCCAAGGGGCTGAGTAGCCGGATGGTGGTGCGTCTGCACGCCCTGCCAAACGCGCTTTTACCGGTTATTACTTTGTCTGGTATCCTGCTTGGCTTCGTGCTTGCGGGGTCGATCCCGGTGGAGCGAGCCTTTGGAACGCCAGGGCTTGGCTACGCGATGTTCACCGCGGTTAATGAACGCGACATCTTCGTAATGCAGAACCTGGTGTTTTTGTATTCGTTGGTGTTCGTCGTTCTGAACATCGTTGTCGATATCACCATTGCATGGCTGGATCCGAGGATCAGATACCAATGACCGAGCCGTTTGCCGTACCGGTGCTTGAGGCGCCTGCGTTAGTCCCGCCGTCGTTTCTTGCTCGACTTTGGAAGCTCATGAGTAACTTCGCGCGCCGCTCCCCGATCTCTGCGTTCTGGGGCGTTGTCGCGAGTTCCATTCTCATCATGGCGCTCGCAGCGCCGTGGATAGCTCCCTATGAACCGTTGCAGGCTAATTTCCGCACCATGTCCGATCCACCGAACGCGCAAAATCTTTTCGGCACCGATCAGATCGGTAGGGATACGCTGAGCCGCACGATACATGGTAGCCGAACGTCGCTTGTGGTGGCGATCGCGGCGGTGGTGCTTGGAACTACCTTTGGTTCGATTTGGGGACTAGCGAGCGGATTTCTCGGCGGCCGGTTTGACATCATCAGCCAGCGCATAATTGAGTTTCTCCAGGCTTTTCCCGACCTCATTCTCGCCATGGCGATCGCCATGGCGCTTGGCTCGGGAACCACGACGGTGATCATCGCAATCGCTGTTACACGAATACCGTTCGGCGGGCGCGTCATTCGCTCGGTGGTGTTGTCCTTGAAGGAAATGGCTTTCGTCGAGGCAGCGCGGAGCCTTGGGGCCTCAAATCTTCGGATCATGGCGCAGCATATCCTTCCCCAGTGCATCGCTCCCTATCTGATCCTGGCGACCACGCATCTAGGTGTGGCGATAATCATCGAGGCGTCGCTTGGCTTCCTTGGCGTTGGTATTCCACCGCCCACGCCGACCTGGGGCAATATGCTATCGGACGCTCTGAATGCAGGGTTGGTGCCACCGTGGTGGCTGGTATTATTTCCGGGCATGGCGATCACCATTACGGTGCTGGCCTTTAATCTGTTCGGCGATGGCATCCGCGATGCTCTTGACCCGAGGCTGCGCGGTTCGTTTTAAGCGCCCAGCCGATGCCCGCCCAAGCCTCTGAGATCCCTAACTCGGTTCTTTACTCTCCCGGGCCGGGCGGCGGGGGCGCGTTAGGCTTCCGGCGGCGCCAAGGGTAACGTAACCTTGCGGTCATGAATGTGACAGGCCGTCAAATGCCCTGGTTTAACCTCCCGAAGTTTCGGCTCTTCGGTCCTGCAACGCGCGACCGCGTATGGACAACGGGTATGGAAATGGCACCCGGAGGGCGGGTTAATCGGGCTTGGCACATCGCCTTCGACGATTTGGCGGGTCCGGTTACGGGCACCGGATTTTGCAATCGGTACGGCATAGAGCAGGGCCTCGGTATAGGGGTGCAGCGGCTCTTCGAAGAGGCTGGTCTTATCGGTCATCTCCACGATGCGCCCGAGATACATCACCGCGACCCGGTGGCTGATATGCTCGACCACGGCTAGATCATGGCTAATGAATAGGTATGACAGCTTGAACTCTTCCTGCAGGTCCATCAGCAGATTAATGATCTGGGCCTGGATCGATACATCCAGGGCTGAGACCGGCTCGTCGCAAATGATCAGTTCCGGATTGATGGCAAGAGCTCTGGCTATGCCAAGGCGCTGGCGTTGGCCTCCGGAAAATTCGTGTGCATAGGCGAACATGCGCTCTGGCCTCAGACCAACGCGCTCAAAAAGCCAGGCGACCCGGTCTTGGCGCTCGGTTGCGTTTCCGATGCCGTGAATAATCAGTGGCTCGCCAACAATATTTCCGGCCGTCATACGTGGATTGAGCGACGCAAAGGGGTCTTGAAAGATCATTTGCATCTGTTGGCGGTAGGCCAGCATGCCGGCTGGCGGAAGGGCGGTGATGTCTTCTCCCTTGATGTGGATTGACCCGGCGGTGGGCTCCAGCAGTTTGAGCACGGTCCGACCGACGGTTGACTTGCCGCATCCAGATTCGCCAACTAGGCCGAGGGTCTCACCGGCCTTTATATGGAACGAAATTCCATCGACCGCATAAACCTGTCCGACTAATTTGGAGAAAACCCCCTTGTGGATGGGGAAGTACTTTTTGAGGTTTTCTACTCTGATTAGCGCCGCGCTATCATCGTTTGCGGTTTCGATTTCCGCCGCCACATCGGTTGCCATAATTCGTTCCTCAATTCAGTTCCAGCTCAATCCAATTCCGCAGTGCGCCAGCAGGAGACCCAGTGCCCTGGCCGCACCTCCTCTAGCGGTGGATAAGCCGCGTGGCATTTATCGACCGCGAAGGGGCAACGCGGCGCGAAGGAGCAACCGCTGGGCAGATCCGTCAGGGAGGGAACCATGCCGGGTATCTCGTTCAGCCTGAGGCGTTCACCTGAGGCATGCGCGACCTCCTCGAGGTTGGGGATCGAGCCGAGCAATCCTCTGGTGTAGGGGTGGCCGGGATGGTCGAACAATTCATCGACATTCGCTTCCTCCACCTTGCGTCCAGCATACATAACCAGGACGCGGTCAGCGTTCTCGGCGACAACGCCCATGTCGTGGGTAATCAGCACGATCGCCGTTCCCGTCACCTTTTGCAGGTCGCGGATCAATTCGAGGATTTGTGCTTGGATCGTTACATCGAGCGCGGTGGTTGGTTCGTCGGCGATCAGGACCTTCGGATTGCAGCAAATTGCCATGGCGATCATCACCCTTTGGCGCATCCCGCCGGAGAGCTGATGAGGATAGGAATGGATCCGGGCTTCGGGCTCGGGGATCGATACCCGACGTAGCATTTCGGTTGCTTGGTCCATTGCCGCGCGCTTGGATAGGCCTTGATGGAGAATTAGAGCCTCGCTGATCTGTTTGCCGACGGTGTAGAGCGGATTCAGCGACGTCATCGGCTCCTGAAAGATCATAGATATGTGATTTCCACGTATGGCTTCGAGCTCACCTTCCGGCAAATTGAGTAAATTTGTGCCTTGAAAACGTACGGTTCCGGCGCTGATTTTGCCTGGTGGATTGGGGATCAGTCGAAGTACGGATAGCGCGGTAACGCTTTTACCGCAGCCGGATTCCCCAACAACCCCAAGCGTTTCGCCTTCACGGACGAAATAGGACAGCCCATCCACCGCTCGCACCAAGCCAGCCGGGGTGTTGAACTCGACATGCAAGTCCTCGACATCAAGAATTCGATCGGCTCCTGCAGCCACCGATTCTCTAGGTTGTTGCGTGGTTTGCTGGATCTGGGTCAAGCTCGGTCTCCCACCCGAAATGTTCGTTGGCGATTTACATCCCAACGGAGCCTATCAGACGACAAATAGGCTTGGTGTCAAAATTTAAAAAAGAAGAGGGAGGCTTTCGATGACTAGAAAAGGTTTCAAACAACCTTCGTTGACCCGCCGGAACTTCATGGCCGGCAGTGTGGCAGTCGCGGCGGGCGCAGCCGGTCTAGGCGCGAGCAAGGCCCAGGCGTCTGTGCCCATGGAGATGGACGGCTCGAAGTTCAAACTCGCCGCTCCGGAGGCCAACGCCAAACGCGGTGGTGTACTGCGTTATGGCATCACCATGCGACCCCCGCATCTGGATTTCCACCAGTCCGGGACGATCAATAATCTCGGCAGCCAGGCGTGCATGTATGACAATTTGATCCGCTACAATCCGAATGACAGCGGTCAGACCATCATTCCCGATCTGGCCCATAGCTGGGAGATCGCCAAGGACGGCAAGACCTACACCTTCCATTTGCGCAAGGGCGTGGAGTTCTCCGATGGCGCCAAGCTGACCTCGGCCGACGTGAAGGCGACCTTCGATCGCATCACCAAGCCACCGGTTGGGATTAGCATTCCGCGCAGTTCGCTGTTCAAATCCGTTGATAGTGTCGAGGCGCCGGACGACCATACCATTCAGTTCAAACTGGCAGTTCCGCGTCCCGCTGATTTCATTATGGGTGCCATCGCCAGCGGCTGGAACGGCATCGTCCGAAAGAAAACTCTCGAGGACAACAACTACAACCTGCGCAAGACCCTGGAAGTTCCAGGGACCGGCCCGTTCCAAAGCGTCCGCCGGGTTGAGCAGGAAATCTGGGAGATGAAGCGGAACGATAACTATTGGAACGAGGGCTTACCTTATTTGGACGGCATCGAGTTCTATCACGCCCTGCCATTTTCTCCGGAGCTTGGATCGTCGCTGTTGGCGGGCCGTATCGACTATGCCCGTCTGATCGATCCGGTCACCCGCAAGGAGGTGGACAAAACACCCGGTCTGACCGGCGTCGACTATTACCAGAGCGTCATCCAGGCGACTTGGATGAACGCCAAGAAAGGACCGCTTGCCGACCCCAGGGTGCGTCGTGCCCTCCATCTCGTGCTCGACCGTGAGGTGCTAGTGGAAGTGGTTAAGGACGTGGCGCCGATGATGGTTGGCGGATTCATCTATCCGTTCTCCGCCAACGCCACTCCCAAGGACGAGATGAAGAAGCGTCTTGGATATCAGGACGATCAAAGTGCGTCCATCGCCGAGGCCAAGAAACTGATGGCCGCGGCCGGTTATGCTGATGGCATTGACGGGCTTGATTTCTTGGTCCGTGAGGTCGCTAGTTTCAAGCTTTGGTCACAAGCGATCCAGGCGATGTTGCAACAGACCTTGAACGTGACGTGCAACCTGCGGACAGCTGTCGAGGCGGTTTGGTTCGAAGACGTTAACAACGGCAGCTACGACATGGCGATTGGTGCCATCGTGTCGACATTGATCGATCCCTCCGATTACTTCAACACGTGGTACGGCAAGGACGGTCCCCAGAACTACTCGAACTGGGAAAACGCAGAGTTCACCGCTCAGGTGGAGATCATCGACAGCGAGGTCGATCCGGTCAAACGTCAGGCCGCGATCACCAGGGCTGAAATGATCATGGAGCAGGACCCGCCTCTGCTCCCGGTAGCCTGGGAGAAGATCAACGACGGTTGGTACGACTATGTGAAGGGCCATGTACCGGATGATTATTTCGGCCTTTACAATGTCGGACGTTTCGACACGTGGTGGCTCGATAAATGATCTAAAATCTCTCGTTGATGGGGTCAGCGGATCCCGTCCCGAGTATTTTCAGAGCCCGCAGCGATCATCATCGCTGCGGGTTTTGACTTTTGGGCCTCCCCAGACGCCGACACGGCCGATTATTCGGTTATTGCGTTACCGCCGGTTCGGCCAGCAAACCGGCCAAACCGTCCAGGTTATCCGCCTCGAATACCGAGGCCGCCGCTTGGCGCAAGGCGGCCCGGCGCTCAGGCGGCGCGACGGCCCCAACCAGCTGGTCGAATTTCGCCTCGATTTCTCCGGCCGATAGCGCCGCCTCGGGATAACCTCGGGCGATGTCCGAGCGTTCACGGATTTTATTTCCATCCTTCAAGGTCAGGGTAATCTCACCAGCATAAAAATCCGGGAAAAGATCCTCGAACTCGCCGGTGTCATGCAAGACGCTGGTGCGCTGGGCCAGCCGGGCGACCTCATCATTGGTTTGTCGCAAATCCTCGAATAGATCGGTAAACCGCAGCTCGCCTCGGGTCAGTCGGACCGGAAGCACATATTGTGCGCAGTGGCTTTTCAATGGGTTGTCGTCGACACAGTGGCAGCCGGATTTGGCAAAGCGCAGCTCAATACCTTCGACATCACCGGATAAGATGTGATGCTTAGAGATCAAACTGCCCAGCGCATCCAGGGCTGGGTGTAGGAACGAAACACAGGAATACGGCTTGATCGCCAGTTCCATCACACCGTCCCATTTTTCGCCCAGGCCATCGATCAGCGGCGCATTGTTGGCAATTCGGCTAAACGCATGCAGCACATTGTGGCCGCCGTCAAAAATACGATCTGGTCCGCCAAAGCCGTCTTTTGCCAACAACGCTGCGGTGACGCCATTGCGCGCTGCCATGCCCATTTGGAAGGGGCGGGCATCCTCGCGGGGATCGTCCTGCCAAGCCATCAACCCGGAAGTTTGCAATCCCGCCAGGCCGAGCGCCCGAGTGGTTTGTTCAGGGTCAAGGCGAAGCAGAACGGCGGCTGCGGCTGCGGCGCCAAAGGTCCCGCAAACAGCGGAGGGATGAAAGCCGAGCGCGTAAAGCTCCTTTGGGTTCATCGACATCGAAACACGGTAGGTGATCTCGCAACCCACGGCGATCGCGGTAATGAAGTCCTGGCCGTTCCGTGCGAATGCCTCGCTTAGGGCAAGCGCGGTCGGGATCATGATGGAAATAGGATGTAGGATCGCCTCGGGGTGATGCGGTTCCATATCGATGGCGTATCCGCGTGTCCCGTTGGCCAGCGCCGCGTTAACCACATCGACCTTCATAGCCTGACCGATGAGCGTCGCGCTCCCGGCCCCACCATGGGTCGCCGCAAAAGCGCCGATGCCGGCGCTGGAGGTGACCAGGGGATGGGTCGCGGCGACAAGCGTTCCAATCCCGTCCAAGGTGAGCAATTTAGTGTACTCGGCGACGTGGGACGGTAATCCGGTCTTTGCCTGATCGCAGATGAAGGTCGCGACTTTGGTGGTGATTGGGGCTCGTTGCATCGTTGCGGTTCTCTTGGGCACAATGGCTCAGAAACGGTCTGGCCGAAAAGGGCTGAGGTCAACGCTGGTTGGACGGTCGGTCACCAGTTCCGAGACTAATTTGCCGGTAATCCCGCCCATTGTGAGTCCGAGATGATCGTGCCCGAAAGCGAAATACGCGTTGCCGTGTCGCGGTGATCGGCCGATGACCGGCTTTGAATCTGGGTGCGATGGGCGCGGCCCCATCCACTCGGTGATTCGCTCGCTCTTCAGGTCCGGCAACAGTGCTTCGCCATGCCGGCGGACCAGCTTGGCGACCGCGAAGTTGGGCGCCGCCTCTGGGGCGGCGAACTCGGCGACACCGCCGACGCGAATTCCCTCGTTCATTGGGGTGATCGCCACGTGCCGATCAACCGAGATAATGGCGCCATTCATCTTCACATCGGCGCCGTTGAACATCGTGTGATAACCGCGTTCGGCCTCCAACGGCACGTCGGATCCAAGCATCTTGGCGAATTGTCGTGACCACACCCCCGCCGCAACAACCAGCTTTTCGATGGCGACGTCACCGTCCGTGGTTCTGAGTGCCCGGACGCCGTCGCTGCCAATATCAAATCCGGTAACCGTCCGGCGCAACATTGTACCGCCGCGTTGCTCAAACAGTGTCGCCAGGGCCTTGACCAGGCGCATCGGATCGACCGTGTGTGAGAAATTGGCCACCCGATAGGCCCGAACCACGTTTTTCGACAGCGCCGGCTGCACCTGGCGTGCTTCGTTGCCGTCGAGCAGGTCTAATTGGACGCCATTACGGCGGCGCAAATCAAACGCATAGGCTGACCCTTGGAACGCCGCCTCGCTTTCGAAGGTGAACATCAACCCGGTTTGGCTCATGAAATGGCCGGCATTGGCGTCGGCGATCAACGGGTCTATGCCCTCATGGACTTTGTCTAAAAGACTCTGCCTCGCCGCCGCGTTGGCCTCGACCCGTTCGATCCGCGAATTCGCGATGAAACGGATGAACCATGGAAGCGCCCGCGCCGCATGACCCCAACGAATCTTCAACGGTGCGTCAGCGTCGAACAGCATGCCCGGCACTTTTTTGATCACCCCAGGCATGGCGGCAGGAGGGCAGGAGGCAATGCCAAAACCACCGAGATTGCCGAACGAGGCTTCTTCGCCGGCGCCGCCACGATCGACGAGCGTGACCGCGTAACCTTCCCGCTGCAGGTACAGGGCACAACAGGTGCCAACCATTCCCGCACCAAGCACCGCAATTTTAGAGCTATTTTCCATTTGATGTTTCCGGTTTTGACAGTGGTTCTGGGACGCCGCGCCTATGGGTTTCTGACTTGGACAGCGGGTTGATTTGCAAGTTGAGTACCGTCAACACGTCTAAGGCTTCTGGAGCCCGATTTAATTAGTCGGTGCCGCATAGCGATGCAGGACTAATCGATTACCCACTAACGTACTGAACAACAGACGCATTCACAATCCACACCGAACTTCGTCATGGCTCGGCATCTGCTTCAGGCGACCTGCTTGATCGTGACATCATCGCCGGCCAGACGGGTTTGCCGCACGTCCCGGGGCTCGCTGTGGTCGAAGCGCCGGCCCCGATGCATGGTGGCGCGGTTGTCCCAGACCACCAGATCGTGCAGCCGCCAGCGATGCGAGTAGACGAAGCGCGGCTGGGTGGCGAATTCAATAAGGTCACGCAGGAACATCCGGGATTCCGGAATCGTCCAGCCTTCGATGACGCCGGCATGCGCCGACAGAAATAGCGATTTTCGTCCGGTGGCCGGGTGACGCCGCACCAAGCGTTGGCGAACCGGCTTGAAGGCTTGGCGTTCCGCCTCGTCCATTGCACCGAACCCGACAGCCTCTCGCGAGTAGATTTGCGAGTGGTGGCAAACCAGGTTCTCGACCTCGCGCCGGGTGCGCTCGTCCAGCGCGTCGTAGGCCGCGCGCATGTCGGCGAATTCGGTATTGCCGCCCCAAGATGGAACCGCCCGGCCTGACAGCAGCGAATATTTGGCCGGTATGGGGCGGAAAGAGCTGTCCGAATGCCATAACCGGTCGGCCAGCTTGAACTGATAGGCGCGGGTGTCCGGGGGTAACGGCTTGCCGGCGCCGTCGACATTGGAGAAATCCCCAATCCCCTGGGCTAGCGGGCGGGTCTGCTCCTCGGTGCGGAAATGGATGCGCCCCTTGCCGCTGCCCCGACCCTTCTGCTCGATCTTGCCGAAATGGAGGGTGAAGGCGAGTTGCTCCTCATCGCTGAGCGTCTGGCCGGGATAGACAAGCACCGCATACTGGTCCATGCCGGCCTCGATCGCCGCCACGGTTTCGGCCGTTAGAGTTTGCCGACAATCGGTGCCGGTGACTTCGCCGGCGAAGACTTGGCCGATGGGATTTATAGCAAGTGCCATGGGAAGCATTCCTTATGCAATGCCGGGGCGGATGTCTTGCCAGCGCAGAGCGTCCTCCGCGCCGATGGACGCCTGACGGTGGATCGATTGAGACGAACGGTAGCCGGACTGGCTGAGCGCCGGAAGGTCGCAGTGGAGGAATAATGGCGGGAATTGTATTTGTGATCGCGTCGCCCCTAGCGCAATCCCGATCAACCGACCTCGCCTTCCTGCTCAGCTGACCTAAATTGTATCGGCCTAATCAGTTGAGCGATGAAGCCAAAACATTACCGTATGACGTAAATTCAGCTCGACCAGATCAGATGGCCGCCTTCCTGGGTGATGCAGACCTATAGCGCGTTGCCGTGGTTGCTTTTGAGCCTGATCCGCCTCGACCCCGTGCTCAGTCCGGAACGCTACCCTCGAGGAGTTCGGCGACCGAAGGACTGTCGTGAAGCGACCAACACTGTTCCAGCAAAGCTTTGCCAGGACCGGCGCCAAGCACGGGCGTCGCCTGATGAATAAATTTCTCTGTTAGTTGTGCGTCGGTCATCGGATTCTGGGTGCTGCCGATGCAGTGCTCGACCCGCTCTTCAAACCGCTCACCATTTTGCATTTCAATCACCACCACGCCAGCGTCACGGGCGATCGCCGGGTCTGATTTCGCTGATACTTTCGCCCGCAAGGCCATGACAGCGGTGTCGTGCACGCATTCCTCGCTGCCCTCGGCTAGGCCGGCGCGCCCGCGGATCAGGGCGGCGGCGGTCCAGTGCTGCACGCTAACCTGGGCCAATTGGCTGCTGCTCGGCGCCGGACGGTCGCATAAGGTCAGGCACAGTGGGTTCACCGCCACTTTTACCGCCGCTACCTTAGTCGCCTCGAAAGACCGGTCCCGCGTGGACTGCACCAGGGCAAGGCACGCGTCCAGCACGGGGTGAATGACAATGCCGCATGGGTAGGGTTTAAAGGCGTTATCGAGGACGTGCCATGTCCGGCTCAAACCGGCAACCGCCGCACCGGGATTGGCGCGCTTGGCGAAGACGTCGAAATAGCCGTTAGCGCCTTCCAGCGCGGCGTCCGACGCAGTAAAGCCGCGCTCCGCCAACAGTGTCGAATGGAGACCGCACCGCGCCGCGTGTGCCGGTGTAAAGCTGGTACACATGCTGCCATGGGTTTGTCGGAAACCGGACGCCTGGTTCGCGGCAATGCCAAGGGCCCAGCGGGTTTGTTCCGCCGAAAGCCCAAGTAACCGCGCGCTTGCGGCCGCCGCGGCCACGCCACCGGCCACGCCACTGGCGTACCAGCCGATCTGTCCTTGCGCCGGAGGAAGCAATAGCGCAACCCCAAGCCGGCACTGAATTTCGATGCCTAGGGTAAAGGCCTCCAGAAATGCTTGGCCTGAAATGGGCGCCCTGGGTGCGGCGATAGTTTGGGCCGCGGCGAGTTGGCGGTCCACCAGAGCAAACAGTGCGCTGGCCACCGGAGCGGCTGGATGCAACACCGTCGGCAGATGGGTGTCGTCGAAAGCATGGGCGCTCGCCGCCAGACAGTTCAGATAGGCGGCGCTGAGCACGTCGGCCAAACGCCCGCGGCCGATGAGAGTCGCCACCGGGGCACCAACAAATTCACTGTTTACCTCATAGGCAAGGTCACTTACCGGGTGATGCAGGCCGCCCAATGCGCAACCAACGATATTAACGAAGGAGCGTATGCCGGCCGCATGAACATCACGTGGAAAGTCGACTGGGGCCAGAGCGAAATCAGCCAATTCTGCGGTGATTTTAGAATTGTTGGCCTCATTACTTTGTTGAGACATATCAACACCCCTCACGCTGGTTATGTTTCAATCGGCGTTTTCCAGACGGACGGGTCCATTCTAGAGCCTAATCGAATGATTGGTAGCAAGTGTGGCCGATAGCGGGAAGTTCGGGAAGGTTGCGGTCGCGGCGCGTTGACCTAATGGGCAGGCTATTTATTCTACGCCCGGAAGGTCGATTATCTCCTGTGGTGTCGCGTATCCGCCAGCGATGTGGGTCTCAAGCCACTTTGGGTCGTCCTTGCGTGGCAGCGACAGCGCCGGCTCACCCTTGGAACTCAAACGATAGAGCAGTCGGGCGTCGTCGATTGAGCTGATGTTCGCTTTAATCGGCGGTGAGTTATGCAGGGTCATAAAATTGTTCCAGATTGTCACGTCGCCCGGCACGTGCAGATGGTCATAGCGAAACGCCGGTTGCAGCACATGTGCTTCCAAGCGATCCAGGAAGGCGCGTGATCGCTCCATCGTCATCCCATCAACCTCGACCGCCGGCCGTATTCCAGGCCGTGACGCCCAGACTGGACTGTGTAAGGATTTGGTCCCCGAACGTGGATCGGTGCGGACCAGAGGCGCGAGCCACCCGGCGTCTCCCTCGTTCAACCGCCGCCGCAGTTGGACACGCTCAAGGTCTGCTTGCTCCTCGCCGGGCAACGCCGCGAAGGCCGCCGCAGTATCGGCATAGGCTGTCTCACCGTTTAACGGTAGCCGCCGGCGCAGCTGCATGAGTGTGTCGTCAGAGCCCCCGAAATACAGGTTGGGGGTATCGCCGTCTGGCTCGGGTACCCAGGTTCCGCCCGCGGCGTCGCGCGAGACTGGCATATGGTGAACCAGGAACATCGATACGTAGATCGGCAATTGCTCGTACTCAACATCCGTATGCCACGACTCGCCGCCCAACAGCTGAGCGCCCCCCGGGTCTGCCTTACCTCTGAGGTTGGTTGCGACGAGCACCGCCGGCGATTTATGGGGCAGGCATTGCAATCGGCCAGGGAAGGCCGCATCGGCCAGGGCTGCCTTGCGCTTGTCATACGGGATCGGCTCTATAGGACCGTTGCTGGCACCATCTTGCTGTGCCGGCTTGCCGCCGCGCATGAAATTGCTGGGGTGTGGAATGGGCGCCCCCCAGTGGTTGGCAAACCTCTCAAAATGGGCGAGGGAGAACCGGTCCAGCGCTTGGCCTGCGATGCAGAGGATCCGACACTGGCTTAATGCATCGAGCAGAAATTCAACCTGCTCCTGACTCAGTGGCCGGCACAGCTCGATACCGGTGAAGCGCACCCCTGCGCCGCTTTCAGCCAAAGGGCTTTCACTCTCAGCGTTGGTCCCAAACAGCGCCTGCAGCCGCCGTTCAAGTTGCGGTCTCTCCAGTCCCTGGCTCACGATGCCCTCCACTTTCGCCGCTTCGGTATCGCCGAAGATTTCCGGTACGACGTCCTTTTAACGATCACGCCGTTCGTCAAACAACATCACTAGAACGCCTTGCCGGATTCAGCGCGATAATTGTTTGATGGTATGAAAGACGTCTTTACCGGCGCACGAGGTTCACTGACCCAAAGCATCCGATTCGGATGCATGCCGGCGCCGAAAATTGCGGAAACAGCGGACAGTCGCATACGGTTCAGCAACCTTGTGTCCGCGTGACCTATGGAGGGGTGCGAGCCACCGTTATCGGCGACGACCTTTTCCCACGCCGCCTTTCTGGTGCTTAACGTCGCGGGGTCTGAAAGCGCCGTGCAATTCAGTTGGTTGACATTGAGGTCAACGACGATCTCGTCGCCATTCTCCACGAAGGCAATCGGGCCACCCAATGCTGCTTCCGGGCCGACATGGCCGATAACCAATCCCACCGATCCGCCGGAGAACCGGGCATCGGTCATCAGGCCGACAACCATGCCCTTTTCCCGGCAAAGCGTGGTAATTCTGGAGGTGGAATCGAGCATTTCCGGCATTCCAGGGGCACCGCTTGGCCCTTCGTAGCGCACAATGATCATGTTGTGGTTCTGGAATGCCTCGGGTTGGTTTTCCAACGAATGCAAGAGGTCGGCCTCGCTATCGAACACCCGCGCCTTGCCAACGAAAACATTGTTTTCCAGACCACCTTCGACGCCAGCCAATTTAAGAACGGCGCTGAATTCCGGCGAGAGATTGCCGCCAAGGACCCGTAAGCCGCCGGTCGGCTTGTAGGGGTGTTCCACGGTATAGATGACCGTCCCATCCGGGGCAGGGGGATTGAGCCGCGCCACCTGCTCGGCAAGCGTCTCGCCGGTACAGGTAAGCGTTTCCCCGTTCAGGAGACCGGCGTTCAACAGCTCCTTGACGATAACCTGAATGCCGCCTTTTTCGTCGATATCGACCATCGAGTAGGTCCCGAAAGGCCGGGCGTCGACGAGAACCGGCACCACATTCTTCGACAGGTGATTGAACTCTTCCGGCGACATGATGTCTTTGGAGAAATCGGCATAACCCGCGGCTCTGGCGATCTCCGGGCCATGCAGCAAAACATTCGTCGAGCCGCCGACCGACATGGCGACGATCATCGCGTTGCGAATGGAGTCGCGGCTGACAATCTTGCGCGGGGTTAGATCGGTGTCGATCATCGCTTTCAGGTAGGTTACTAGTTCGTTCGGAAATTGTTCCATCCGGCGAAGGTCATCCGAAGCCGGTGACACCATGTGCAGCGGTTCCAGGCCGACAACCGCGATGAAGGTCTGCATGGTGTTGTAAGTGAACATGCCGCCACAACTGCCGTAGCCGGGGCAAGCTTCGCACGCGACCCGCTTTTTCAAGGCGTCGTCATCGCTTCCGGCGACCTGAAAACCGGTAATAATATCAATGGCCTCATGGGTCACCGAATCCATGCCCGGACGAATTGGGCCATCCGACATGATGATCGCGGGCCGGTTATGTTCCAAAATAGCGGCCAAGGTGCCAACGGGCGGTTTATCACAGGCAACGACGGCGATGGTTCCTTCCAAGCCGCTGGCACTTAAATGCTCGCACATTGTGTCGTGAGTGACTTCACGGCCGATCAGGGAATAGCGCATCTCCCGGGTGCCGTTGCGCATACCGTCTGATGTTGCGACCGTGTATTCGGGCTGCACCAATCGCATGCGCATCTGGCCGTCGCCGTGGCCGACCTTTTGGCGCAGCTGTTCATGGATCACCTCGACCTTGCGCTGCACGCCCAAATAGCACTGGGAATCACCCTTGTTGCCGACCACGCCGACGGACGGTTCGTGGATCAGGTCGATGTCCGTTCCAAGCTCTCTCGCGATGCCAATGGTTTGTGCATTTCGGCCGGGGTTGCTATCGAATAGAACGGTTTTAGAGTTACGCATGACACAGTCTCCACGACTATCGGATTTCCCCCATTGTTCGCATGGCTGGCATGGAAACTCCAAGCGAAACAACATCGGCAGATTAACGTTGCTGAGGTCAGACGGTTGGCGCGCGTTGTCAGATGAATTTCGGCGGCATTGGCGGACAAACCTCAATCCCGTGACGGCGGCCATGAGCTTCTGTAAGTTCTCCTGAAATCGACCTAAGGAGGCTTAGATGCAACTGAGTGCATGGTTCCCGACCCGCGACATTGGTGATGATCCATCGAAAATTCGCGACTGGGCTCAGGCGGCCGAAGATCTCGGGTATGATTATATCGAGGTGCCGGACCACGTTTTCGGTGTGACGGCGCGGGATGGCTGGGCGCCGCTCTACGATGAGAAGGATGCTTTCCACGAAACCTTTACGACGCTTGCTTTCCTGGCGGCGGCGACCCGGAAGATCAAGCTCTCCACCGGTGTGTTGATCCTCCCGCAGCGGCAGACCGGCGTGGCGGCCAAGCAGGCGGCACAAATCGATCTTCTGAGCGAAGGCCGCCTTCGGCTCGGTATTGGGGTCGGCTGGAACCATGTCGAATATCAGGCTCTAGACATGGACTGGCATACGCGTGGCGCCCGTCAGGCTGAACAGGTCGAGGTTTTAAGACGCTTGTGGACCGAGGATCTGGTCACCTTCAAGGGCAAGTTCCACGACATGACCGAGGTGAATATAGTGCCTCAGCCGGTTCAGCGACCGATCCCCATTTGGTTTGGCGGCTCCTCCGACGCGGTAGTGAAACGCGCGGCTCGGCTCGGCGACGGCTGGATGCCGATTATCTCTCCGGATGAGAAAGCGGAGGCAAAGCTTGAGGATTTACGCGGACACTTGCGCTCCTTCGGTCGTAATCCGAACACCTTCGGTCTGGAGGGATGGTTGCGGATGAGCAATGACGACCCGCAGCGCTGGGCGGCTGATGCGGATGGTTGGCGGCGCCTGGGGGCGCAGATCGTCATGCTCTATCCAATGTACAGGATCCCCACTTTCGAGGGGCAGGTTGAAACATTACGCCGGTTCAAGGAGGTGGTGCGAGGCTGAGCCCTCCCGAGCTTAACTTTGGGCCTCGGCGTAAGCGTCAGCTGACCTGCTGATGGTTCACGGATGGCGCTGGTTCGACTATTGTCGGGGCCGAGTGCGAGAACCATCTGGGAAATGTCATTGAATTACATTGAAAAAGCCAACCTCGAAGCACGCGATGACGTCGAGCCACAAGAGACCGTTACAGCGTGGCTGAGAGCCTTCGGGCAGGCCCTTGCAAGCGGTGACGAGACGGTGGTGGCGTCCTTGTTCGAGGATGACGGCAATTGGCGCGATGTGCTGGCCTTCACCTGGCACCTGACGCCAAATGTCGGCGCGAAGGATATTGCCAAGGGCCTCGTTGCTCGCCAACCGGTCATCCAGGCGCAAGGCTTCGAGATCAGCCCTAACCGCACGCAGCCGCGGCGCGTCAAACGCTTGGGCCGTGACTGTATCGAAGCGATCTATCGGTTCGAAACGAAAGTTGGGCGCGGTGAGGGCGCGCTGCGTCTGGTGCCGGCTTTGGAAGGCGGCGGGGCCGCCGACCACAAGGCCTGGGTCATCTCCACCTCGCTCGAGGAGCTTAAAGGCTTCGAGGAGAAGATCGGCGTCAGGCGTCCGAGCGGCGCTGCGTATTCCCGCAATTTCGGCGGCGACAACTGGGAGGGTGTACGGCGCAAGGCCCAGGACTACGAGCATCGCGATCCGACGGTTCTGGTCATCGGTGGGGCCCAGGCGGGCCTGTCGGTCGCGGCGCGCCTCAATCAGATTGGCGTCGACACGCTTGTTGTCGAGAAATGGCCGCGCATCGGCGACAGCTGGAGGAAGCGCTACCACTCGCTGGCGCTGCACAATTCGATCCGCGTCAACAACCTGCCATATATGCCCTTCCCGCCGACCTGGCCGAACTACATTCCGAAGGACATGCTTGGAACCTGGTTCGAGGTTTATGCCCAGGTGATGGAGATCAACCACTGGACCAATACCGAGTTCACTAAAGGAACCTGGGACGAGAAGGCGAAGTGCTGGATAGCCACGCTGAAGCATGCGGACGGCACCGAACGGGTCATGCGCCCGCGCCACATCGTCTTCGCTAACGGCGTCAGCAGCTACCCATTGATCCCGGAGATCCCGGGCATCGACACCTTCAAGGGTGAGGTGGTGCATTCCGAGGGCATTGACAGCGGCGCCCCTTATGCCGGCAAGAGGGCGATCGTCATCGGCACCGGCTCCAGCGGCAACGACCTCGCGCTCGACCTGCACAGCTTCGGCTGCCACACGACCATCGTTCAGCGCGGCTCGACCACGGTCGTCTCTATCGACCCATCGGCCAAGCTCAACTACGCGCTCTACGACGAAGGCTCGTCGATCGAGGATTGCGATCTGATTGCCACGGCCACCACGCCGCCGATGGTCATCAAGGCCTATCAGCTCGCCGTTAAGCGCATGATGGAGCTGGATAAGGACATGATCGAGGGTCTTAAAGGCATCGGCTTTAAGTTTGACGTCGGCGAGGATGGCACAGGTCATCAGATGAAGTACCGCCGCCGGGGCGGTGGCTACAACTTGGATGCTGGTAGCTCCGAGCTGATGATCCAAGGTAAGATTGGGCTTTTGCAGAACGAGACTATTGAGCGTTATTGCCCGGAGGGCGCACTGCTGAAGGATGGTACCGTCGTGCCTGCGGACGTTATCGTGCTTGCAACCGGCTATTTCCCGCAAGGCGAGCTAGTGCACCGGGCGCTTGGCGAGGAAATGGCGGGGCGGATTGGCCCGATCTGGGGCGAGGACAAGGACGGCGACCTGGCCAACATGTTCAAGCGCACGCCGCAGGAAGGCGTCTGGTTTATCGCTGGCAGTCTTACCCAGGTGCGCATCTACTCCAAATACCTGGCTCTGCAGATAAAGGCCGCCGAGGAAGGGTTGGTAGACACCAACCCCTTCGCCTAAACCGCCCGTCCAGCGGTTGCACGGCATGTCAGTGGCATCGACCTTTTAGGGACGTCGCGGCCCATCGCCGGACCACGCCTTGATCAGGACGTTCAATCTAATCCGAGGGCTGCGCGCATCTGGAAAACCGGGTCTTTATCGTCTCGCCGGGCCAGCGCCCAATCCGGATTAAGCGGGCCGGAGCTGACCGGATGGGTTCGGATTGAGTCGAAAGCGACGACGCGTCGCGCGACTTTCCAGGCGCCTTCGCGACGCTCAAAATGGTCGATGTAGCGACCCAGAATGTCGACGTCGACCGCTCCTGACGGCGGGCTGCCGCCGCCCTCGACCAGGAGCGAAAGCGCCGATCCGGCGCCCTCATCAAGCCGCTGCATGGCGATGTAATAGGTCTCCACCAACGCCATGTCGTCACCGGCGAACTCGATCAAGCAGTTACCCAGGAAGTGCATGGATTGCGCAACGTTTGCGTGGCGCTTGCTTACCCATTCGATGAAGCCGTCGACACCGCCCTTGTATTCGCCATGATCGTCCTGGGCGTCGGGGTGAAAGACCGCGCGCACCCGGTCCCAATCGCGCCGATCAACGCCGCGAGCGTACCGAGCCATATTATCCTGAATGTCCAGTCGGTCAGCGATACGTGCCAGCCTTTGAGTGTCGCCCATTGTTCCGTTTCTCCACGTTTTGCATTGTCGGTCTCGGGTTGAACTTCAATAGATAACGGCCTAAAGCGCCCGGATCACTCGGGTCGTCGCCCGGATCCGGGCGGCGAAGTGGTGCCAGCCGCGCATCGCCTTGAACGCCGGAGTTTCCATGACCTCAGGTCCGTCGATCTCGTAAACCGTGGTGTGGGTTTTCGGCTGGACGGGGCGAATTTCCCCGTTGTCGGTGATCTGACCGATCCCTTCGGTCACGTATCTCTGACCGCTATGAACGCCTGGCTGTGCAAGCACGTCCGGGAAATGAACAGCGTCATACCACGCGTTCCATTCCTCCTCGACATCGGCGTCGATCTCAGCCGTTACTATGAGCATACATTTGGGGAATTCGCTCATGGGCCGTCTCCTTGGTATGGGTTGCGTTTGCAGACGCCTGAAGCTTCCTGCAGGGCCGGTAGGTTAATCAATGTCTCGGGCACCGTCGACCTCACGCTCTGGAGCGGATCGTGGGGTATTGTTTATTGGCACGTTAGCTCCGAAGGTGGGGCAGGGCAGAGACCGATAGGTTGAGTATATGAAACCGATCTCGTTTGAACGACAACGTTTCCCGTATGCCATCATCCGTCACGCAGTGTGGCCGTGCGCTCGACGCCCCCGTTCCAAGATCGGCTGTGGTCCGGTACATTGCACGCCAGTCGGGTTGAATTTTGCGAGAGTTTGGACAAGGTGATGACAGTGAGTGAGCAGACAATCTCTACCCTGAAGGCGCCGTGGCGCATCGGCATTGATGTCGGTGGGACCTTTACCGACCTGATGCTAGCCGACAGCGCCGGCGTGACCCGGGTCGCCAAGGTTCCGTCGGTGCCGTCGGACCCAAGCAGAGGTGTGCTGGCGGCGTTGGAGCATTTGGCCGGTGACCTTGGCTGCACGGCGACCCGGGTTTTACAGGATTGCGCGCTTTTCGTTCACGGCTCGACGGTTGCGACCAACACGATGCTTGAAGGTAAGGGCGCCAAGGTTGGTTTGCTGACGACCAGTGGGTTTCGCGACGCGCTGGAATTGCGCCGAGGCCTGCGCGAGGATCAGTGGAATCATCGCGCGCCCTACGCCCCCGTGCTGGTGCCTAGGCATCTGCGGTTGGGCGTCGGCGGGCGCATCGATTCCGACGGCGCCGAGTTCGAGCCGCTAATGGCGAACGATGTTGACCTGGCTCTGGCGACATTCAAGGCCGAAGGGGTTGAAGCCATCGCCGTTGGGCTGTTCAACAGCTTCGTCAATGATGCGCACGAGGTCGCCGTCGAAACTGCAATCCGGGCCGGCTGGGACGGTGAGTGGGTCTCCCGGTCAGCGGCGCTCTCGCCAATAATGGGGGAATATGAGCGGACCTCCACGGCGGTGATCAACGCTTATCTGTCGTCGCGGATCGTCGCTTATCTACGCCGACTCGATGACGAATTGCGCGGCATGGGTTTGGCCAGGCCGATTCTATTGGTGCAGTCCAATGGCGGGGCGATCTCGGTCGCTCAGGTGGCGCCGCGCCCGGTTAATCTATTGCTGAGTGGCCCTGCGGCGGCGGTTGGAGCGCTTAATCATTATCGCCGGGCCATTGATGGCTCCGGCACCGTCCCCGGTGACAGCGGCAATCTGATCTCGATGGAGATTGGCGGCACTTCCTGTGATGTTCTTTTGATGTCCGCTGGCACGATCGCCACCAAGGACGATCTGATGATCGCTGGCTATCATGTTTCGACGCCCTCGATCGATATCCACACCATCGGTGCGGGTGGCGGCACAATCGCCGGTGTTGATGCGGCGGGCATGCTGTTTGTCGGCCCGCAAGGCGCCGGGGCCGACCCGGGACCCGCCTGTTATGGCCTTGGTGGCGTCGAACCGACGGTGACGGATGCGCAGCTGGTGCTGGGTCGCTTGCGCCCTGGCGCTTATGTCGATGGGGGCATGAACCTGGATCTGCAAGCCGCCCGTCAAGCCATCGCGTTAAAGGTCGCTGAGCCGTTGGGGCTTGGGATCGAGGAGGCTGCGGCCGGCATTATTGCTCTGTTGGAACAAAACCTACTGCACGCCGTTGAGTATATCTCGATCGAACGGGGCCATGCGCCCAGGCGCTTCACGCTGGTGGCGGCTGGTGGCGCCGGACCGATGCATGGGACCAACGTGGCCAAGGGCTTGGGTTGTGGACGGGTTTATGTACCAAGGGATGCTGGTGCGCTTTGTGCAATTGGTATGCTGCACGCCGATGTTCGCCAGGATTTCATGCGGTTCCTGCTGGGCGATCTGGATGAGATCGACCCGGTGCGCGTGAGCACGGATCTGAGTGCCCTCGATCGCCAAGCGCTGGACGCGATGGGGGTCGAGGGGTTTACGGCCGAAGCTGTCGACTTGCACCGGGAAATCGACCTTCACTATCCCGGCCAGCTTTGGTCGATCCGCGTGCCAATTGGTGACGGGGCGTTCGATGCCGCGGCGATCCGCCGGGATTTCGAGGCCGAATATGAACGGATCTATGGCCATGTTCAGCCTGGTGGCACGATCATGATCGCCTCGCTCCGGGTTATCGGGCAAGCCGCGACCGGTACGCCCGCGTCGCCCGTGTTGGCGGCAACCGATGGCACGCCGGTAGCGATAGCGAGCCGACGGGTCTGGCATGACGCGAACGGCTGGCTCGATACCGCGGTTTATGTGGGGACGGCCCTGCAAGCCGGGCACGAAATCACCGGCCCGACGCTTATCGAGGAGCATACCACCACGGTGCTGCTGGGGCCGGGGGACCGGCTCACGGTCGATGCGACCGGCAATTTCATGATCGAGGTCGCGGCAGTGCATGGCAAATCCAAGAGCGCCGTCGTCCCAACTTCCGAGTTGCCGCGCGACCCGGTGATCCTGGCGTTGATGCAGAACCGCCTCGACCAGATCAGCAAGCACATGGGCTGGGTGATGACCCGCACGGCGCGCAGCCCGATCTTCAGTCAGAGCCACGATTTCTCCTGTTATATCACCACTCCCGACGGAACCCTGGTGGCGAATGCCGACGGCATCCCTATCCATACCGGCGGTGGTGGTTTCGCGGTGCGCGCCCTGTTGCGTGACTTCGCCGGACGGATCCATCCAGAGGATGTTTTCATTCTGTCCGACCCTTATGTCGCGGGTGGTAATCACCTACCGGATTGGGTGGTCGCACGGCCAATATTCGTTGGCGAGACGCCGCTGCTTGCCGGGTTTTGCTGTAACCGAGCGCACCAGTCGGATATCGGCGGAGGCCTTGCTGGCACCTATAATCCAGAGGCAACAGAAATCTGGCAGGAGGGTATCCGTCTGCCAGTGATGAAGTTGATCGACCAGGGCGAACTACGCGACGATTTGTGGAAGCTGTTGCTGATCAACTCGCGCACCTCGGAGATGCTGGACGGGGATCTGCGGGCGATGCTTGGCTCGACGCGGGTCGGCGAGGAGCGGGTATCGGCATTGGCCAACGAGTTGGGGCTGGAATCGTATTTCGAGCACCTCGCGGGCATACTGGACCATGCGGATAAAAGGATGCGCGAGGCGGTTACGGAGCTGCCGGACGGAATCTATCTGGGTGAAGATCACACCGACAATGACTGTTTTCAAAAGGTTGATGTCGCTATTCGGGTTAAACTCACGGTCGCTGGCGACGCTCTCATCTTGGATTTTTCGGACAGCGACCCCCAGATGACTGGTTTCAAGAATTCATCCCTGGCCAATACTTATTCTGCCGCTTATCTCGCACTTTCTTCGTTCTTCGACATCGATATCCCGCGTAACGAGGGCACCTATCGCTGCGTTGAGATTATCGCACCGCAGGGCAGTATCGTGAATGCCCGCCCGCCAGCGCCAATGACCATGAACACGGTATTCGTCGCCCATGAAATTACCCATGCTGTTTGGCGCGCGCTGGCCCAGGCGGCGCCCCAGCGTGCTTGCGCGGGGTGGTCGAAGACCACGCACAACCACGTTACCGGCAAGAATGACGATGGCAGTTCCTGGGTGATGTATCAGTGGCACGCGATGGGTACGCCGGGGGCCACGGCGGAGCGCGATGGCTTCCCGCAGATGGGCCACCTGGTCTCGCTCGGCGGCCTGGACATACCCAATCTGGAATTTCATGAGCAACTTTACGACGTCCGCTACCGGCGCTGGGAATTTCGGGAGGATGCCGCCGGCCCGGGGATGCGCCGAGGTGGAAGCGGGGTTTGCTATGAAGCTGATATTTTGATCCCGGCCACCTGGTCGTTCCGCGCCGAAGGTCTGGATACCCCATCGGGTTACGGCGCCGGGGGCGGCGGTTTTGGCGCGGTTGGTGAACAATGGATCATGCCGCTGGACCCGGAAGGCGGCGACGCCACGTTTGTGCCGCCCAAATACGGTGTCCGACGTCTGGGCCCGGCCCGTATCATCGCCCATACCCCCGGCGGCGGCGGATGGGGCGATCCGTTCCTGCGCGCACCGGACCAGGTTCTGCGCGATGTGCGCGACGGCGTGGTCAGCCGGCAAGGCGCGGCGCGCGACTATGGCGTGGCGTTCACCGACGACGGTCACCGCGTTGATGTCGAGAAAACCGAGGCGTTGCGCGCGTGCTGAACTGGGGGGCCACCCGCCCTACCGTACGCTGCGCCCGCCATCCACCGGGATCGCCTGGCCGGTTACATAGCCGGCGTCGCTGCCGGCCAGGAACACTGCTACCGAGGCGACTTCCTCGGCGGTGCCAAGTCGGCCCATCGGGTGTTTGGCATTGAGCGCATCGATCGCCGCCTGCTTGTCCTCGGCGATGTCGACCGAGGTTTGGGCCATCGGCGTGTCGATGGTGCCGGGACAGATGCAGTTCACCCGGATACCTTTGGTGGCATAGTCCAACGCCAGCGAGCGGGTCATCGCCACGATCCCGCCCTTTGCCGCCGAATAGCCGATCAGCTTGGTGTTGCCGCGGATGCCGTTGATCGAGGCCATGTTGACGATCGCGCCCTTGCCCTTGGCCAGCATCCCCGGCACCACCGTCTTGCATCCGAGAAACTGGCCAGTCAGGTTGATGGCGATCATCCGCTCCCAAAGCGTGATATCTGTTTCCTCCAACCCGCCCCAGACGGTCGAACCGGCGTTGTTGAACAGAATATCTACCCCGCCGAGCTGATCATCTGCCTGGCCGAGGACCCGGGCCCAATCCTCAACCAGCCGGACATCGAGCTTGGCGGCCAGCGCCACCCCGTCGAGGACGGCCATCGCGGCGACCTGGTCCTCGCGCTCGACCGTGGCGATGACGCGGCAACCGTCGGTGGCGAACCGCCGGACGGCGGCGTGACCGATCCCGGTAGCGGTGCCGGTAATCAGAACGGTTTCATTGTTGAAAGCCATGCTCGGTAATCCCTTTTGATATCTTTAGTCGTTTTGTCTGGCATCGGTGCCGCGCTTGTCGCGGACTCCCTTTGTTAACCATTGCCTGCTAACGTTCCGGCCAATGATTGGAACCGGAGGACGGGATGATCGATCGCTACTGCTGGCCGATACCGAATGGTCACAAAATCTCCATTGCCATGGAGGAAACGGGCCTTTTTAACAACCCCATTCCGATCAATATAGGCAACGGCGAGCAGTTTCAGGACGCATTCCTGTTGGATCTCTCCGAATCACCCGACCTCGGCAATCGTCGATCCCGATGGCCTGGATGGCAGCCCTATCCGCTGATGTGGACGGATGTCATTGCGGTAAGGTCGCCGGTGCAAGAAGTCCTGGCGGACCGCCGGCGGGCCCAGCCAATCGGCGATGCGGAACGCGGGGTGATGTTTAGCGTCACCCAATATCAGAGGCGATAGTGGAGGGATGAGTGGAATGATCTGGCCAGGTGGCGCGCGGCTTGCCCTGTCCATCGTCGTCAATGTCGAGGAAGGCTCGGAACTGTCGGTCGCCGAGGGTGATCGGGGTCCCGAGCCGGTTGACGAGCTTGGCATCACGCTCAAAAAACCGATCCGCAACTTCGGTAACGAGAGCAATTATCAATACGGCATCAAGCGCGGCGCCCCACGGGTGATGGATCTGCTGGAACGCCGCCAGCTAACCGCCACCTTCACCGCCGCCGCCTTGAGCCTGGAGCGGGCACCGGCATTGACCGAGCGGATCGTCGCCGGTGGTCACGAGGTCTGTAGTCACGGCTGGCGCTGGGTGCACCAGTTCCAGATGGACGAGGCCAAGGAACGCGACTTCATCAACAAGGCGGCGGACTCGATCGAGCGGACTACCGGCATCCGGCCGGTCGGTTGGCTGTCGCGCTATCTGCTGACCGAGAATACCCGGCGGTTGCTGGCCGAGGCCGGCTTTGACTATCACATGGATGACTATTCCGACGATCAGCCGTTTTGGGATCATGCCGGCGGCAAGCCGATCCTGATCATGCCCTACGCGCTGGACAGCAACGACATGAAGATGTGGACCGACCCGGCTTATACGCCGGAACAATGGTATCGTTATGCCGTCGACAGTTTTGATCAGTTGTATCGCGAGGGGGCGGACGAGGCGCGGATGATGTCGCTTGGCGTGCATTTACGGATCATCGGCCGACCCGGGCGCTTTGTCTGGTTTGAGCGGTTTATCGATCATGTTCTGACCAAGGGCGACGTTTGGATCACCACGCGCCGTTTGATCGCTGAGCACTGGACCGAACGCTATCCATATAACGCAGAGGAAACCTGATGCAGGACGCAATCGAGGCCTTTGCCGACCACGTTATCGGCACCGAATTTGATCACATCCCCGAAGTCGCGATACAGGCTGCCAAAACCTATATCCTGGATACATTCGGCGTTGGCCTTGCCGGCTCGACCGGACCGTATGTGCCGGAGATGCTGAAGGCCTATCAAACGGCGGGACCGGCGCGGGTGCTTGGCCAACGGGTCGCTATGGCCCCGGCGGACGCGGCGCTGTTGAACGGCTACCAGATCCACAATTCCGAGTTCGATTGCGTCCACGAGGAGGCGGTTATCCACACCATGACCGTCCTGCTGTCGGTATTGCTGGCCGATGCCGACCGGCGTGGCGGGATTGACGGTACGGCGCTGATCCGGGGGGCGGTTCTCGGGGTCGATGTCGCCTGCAATCTAGGGGTCGCCTGCACCACCGGCTTACAGTTCTTTCGCCCGGCGACGGCGGGAACCTTCGCCGCCATCGCCGCCGTCGGGGCGGTTCGGAATTATGACCGAGACATGCTACTTCGGGCTTTTGCGCTTGGTTACTCGCAACTCTGCGGGACCATGCAAGCCCATACCGAGGGCTCGCCGCTTTTGGCGTTGCAGATTGGGTTTGCCGCCCGCAATGCCTTGACCGCCTGTGATCTGGCGGAGCATGGATTGCCGGGGCTGCAAGGGGTGCTGGAAGGGCCGTTCGGCTTTTACGGTCTGTATGAGAAAGCCGGTGATATCCGCGCTGTGTTGCCGACCCTGGGCAAAGTTTGGCGGATTACCGAGGTGGCGCATAAACCCTTCCCCAGCGGCCGCGCGACCCATGGCATCGTCGACGCGATCCAGGAACTACAACGCGAACATGACATCGAGGCCGCCGCGATCGAGCGCGTCGAGGCACGGGTGCCGTCACTAATCAATCACCTGGTTGGCCGACCCGTGCATGACCAGATGGAGATCAACTACGCTCGTCTGAACGGCCAATATGCCGCCTCTGTCATGCTGAGGCATCGCTTTATCAGCCTTGGTGATTTCACCATCAAAGCGATCCGAACGCCTGAGACAATCGCGCTGGCTCGCAAAGTCAATATATCGGTCAATGACAATCCCGATCCGAACGCCTTGTCGCCGGTAGAGGTCGACATCCATATGGTCGGCGGCGCGGTGCATGCCAAACGGGTTGAAACGGTCTATGGCAATCCGGCCAAGCCGATGACCCGGGATGCCCATCTGACCAAGTTCCGGCATAATTGGACCGCCGCCGCCTGCGGTTTAAAGGAGGTCGATGCTGAGGTGATGATCGCCCGGGTTGATACCCTGGAGACCGTGCCGGACATCCGTGAGTTGATTGATCTGGCGACCGGGTAGGGGGTGATGAGCCGGTATTTCGACGAGGCGGCCCCCAAGGCGATCCTGCGGGATTATCCGATCGGTGAGACGTTCTCCAGCGGTATTGCCCAGGCCAGCCGTGATGAGATTTGCGCCCTTCAGGAGCGCCGGTTTCTGGCGTTGATGGGGCGGGCCTGGGGCAATCCCTTCTATCGACGGCGTTGGCAAGCTGCCGGGATGGAGGCTGGCGATATCCGCCACCTGGATGATTTGCCGAAGGTGCCGAGCTTTTCGAAATTCGACCTGATGGAAAGCGTCGAGGCCTATCCGCCGTTTGGCGATTTCATCGGCCCTGGCGACTGGACCGGCGGTGAGCGCGTGATCATGCACACTACCAGCGGCACCACCGGGGCGCCGCAGCCGATTTTCTATGGGCCGCGCGATCGCGAAATCCAGAACGCTTTGCTCGCCCGGGCTTATCTGCTGCAGGGCATGCGGCCGGACGACGTGGTTCACTCGGTCTATGGCTTTGGCATGGTTAATGGCGGCCATTACATCCGTGAGACCATCCTGCACTATACCGACGCGCTGTTGCTGCCGGCCGGCACCGGTCTGGAGACCCGCTCCGAGCAACAGGTGGAACTGATGCGCCGCTTTGGCGCCACGGTAATCGTCGGGTTCGCCGATTATATTCTGAAGCTTGCCGAGGTTGCCCGCGCCGCCGGGCTGGAGCCGGGCAGGGATGTGAAAATCCGGATGATCTCCGGCCATCTGGGTGAGGATGGTGGGGCGGCGATATCGGCGGCCTGGGGCGGGGCAGAGACCTATGATTGGTACGGCGTCGGGGACACCGGGATCATCGCCGCCGAGGGACCGGACCGCTCGGGCCTGTATATCTGGGAGGACGCGCATCTGCTGGAGATCCTCGACCCGGATACCGGTGCGCCACTGGCCGATGGCGAGCGCGGCAATATCTGTGACACGGTGCTGTTCAAGGATAGCGTCTATCCGGTGATCCGCTTTGACACCAAGGACGTCTCGACGGTGCTGCCGGGGCAGGGCGGGCTGGGGTTTGGGCTGAGGCGCCTCGCCGGTTTCCAAGGCCGCAGCGACAACATGGTCAAGCTGCGCGGGATCAATGTCTATCCCACCGGTGTCGCCGTGATCCTGCGCGAGATGCCCGAGCTTGGCGGGGAATATATCTGTCGGGTGGACAAGCTAGAGGGCCGAGACGTGATGACCGTGGTGTGTGAGACCGAAGATGCAAACGCCGGATTACACGACCGGGTGGTGGCGTTGTTACGGCAACGGTTGGGGGTTGGCGTCGAGGTTGAGCTGACTGGACCGGGCGGTACCGCCGAGGCGAGCCAACTCAATCAACGGCAAAAGCCGATCCGCTTGCTGGATCAGCGTAAATAGCGCCGAGACCGTTGTTGAATTTGGGCTAGGCGGGTTAAAAACCCCCGACAAGGGAAGGTTTTCGACAGCATTCGGAAAGGGGGAGGTCGGAATGAAAAGCGTTATTCTATCAATTTTATTCGTTCTCTCGATGACCTCGACCAGCGCTTTGGCCCAAAAAACCGACCCGGTTAAAGTATGTGAAAAACTTATATCGAGCGAGGCCTATATAGGTCTGTTGAGCGAACCTCACGAAGTAAGGCAGGAGGCTTTTAAAGGCGTCTTGATTTGCGTTAAAGGGGTCGAAGGCATGGCCAAGCGCAATGACGATCTCGCTGTGTCCCTGTTGAAATTTGCCAGCGAATTGCCGCAGGACGCTGGGGTTATTCTCGTCCAGATTACCGCCAGCGCGCTGCAGCAAGGGGCGGTCGCCGACTATGCTTCATCCCAACATAACCTGGCGGCGTTGCACAACGCTAAGCCCGGCAGTATTGTCGCCGATGCGATCAGGCAGGACGACGCCTTGTTCATGACGATGACGCGCTATGCGGCCTCGGGGAAAGATCCACGATCGCTGTTCAATCTTGCCATGCGCTTGGATACGGTTTCTGTTCAAGAAGGCCGAAGGGATCCCGAGACGGCGTATATCCTACTGACTGCAGTTCAGGGCATTGCCCGCGACCAGGGTATGGACCAAGACGAAGACGGCGTGGACATGCTCGCATCGATCAAGGCCTACAAGGATCGACTCGGCGCGGAACTCGGCCCGACGGCGGTTGAACGCCTGATCCAGACGGCCGCCACGTTTGATTTCACGTCATTGGCGCCCCGATAATCGACCTTCAATAGGCTCAGGATAGGGATGGTGGTAAGGTAGTGCCTGGGGCGCAGTAAGGATGCGGCGGTGAGACTTGATCCTCACTGGCTATTTCAAAAATAAGATCCCTCGCCCTGCCTTTCGCCAGGGCAACGGGTAAGATTTATGAACGCAATTGGGCGCGTGCTGGGTTGACGCGTAGAAAGATTTTGCTCACGCCACCCCGAAGCCCCCACCGCCGCCGCTGGCGATAAGCAACGTATCCCCGGGCAGGAGCGTCTGATGATCGGCGCTGTCCACCGTCTCGCCGTTCACCTGTAATAACGCCAGTGCCCCGGCGTCGCCGCCATTCAGGCCCGGTGCCTCGCTTCGGGTGCGGTTCATTATCACCGAGGCGGTGGCCGGCTCGTCGCCGCGCAACCGCATCTCCAGGGCAATGCCGTCGCCACCGCGTCGCCCGCCGACCCCGCCGGAGCCCCGGCGGATATCGCGGCGGATCACCTGGAACGGCGAAAGTGACTCGATGGCCTCGATTGGTGAGTTCGAGAGGTTGGAGGGAAAGCTGATCGCCGCCGTGCCATCACGTTCCGCCGAGGCACCCTGGCCGGCGCCGACAAACCCGATCAGCACCCAGGGATCGCCGGTTCCGGCGTTGGATATCTGGAACGAATTTGAGGGAGAGCCCGGCGCCGCCTGGACCTTTTCTGGGATCACCTGGGCCAGAGCGCCGAAGATCGCCGGCGGCAGCAGGTGCCCCATCATACCGCGCGCGCCGGTCGAAGCCGGGTGGCGCGGATTGAGGATCGATCCCTCGGGCGCGGTGATGGTGAGGGGTAGGAAACTGCCCTCGGCATTGGGGATCCACGGCGCGAAGATGGATTTTAGCGCATAGGCCGAATAGGCGAAGGTGTAGTTCATCACCGTGTTGATCGACAGCGCCACCTGGTCGGATGACCCGGTATAATCGACGGTGATCTCGTCGCCGGCGACGGTGACCGCGCAGGCGATGCGGATGATCCCGCCGGGCATCGCCGCCGGTCCGTCATTCTCGATGGTATAGCGATAGGTGCCGTCTGGAACCTCGGCGATGGCGCTGCGCATTGCTGCCTCGGTACGGTTCACCACGTCATCGGCGAAGCCATCGAAATCAACGCCGGTCTCCTCCAGCAGCGTCGTAAGGCGTTCGCCCAGGTGCCGGCAGCTGGCAGCCTGGGCCCAGAGATCGCCCATGGTCTGGTCCGGCACTCTCACATTGCGGCGGATCATCGCCACCAGGGTTTCGTCAACCTCACCAGCGCGCAAAAACCGGATCGGCGGGATCTGGAGGCCTTCCTCGAAGATATTCTTGTTGCCGGGGGAGCGCAGCCGGCCACCGATATCCGGCAAATGGCTGACCACGCCGGCGAAACCGATCACCGCGCCGTTACGAAAGATCGGCATCGCCATGCTCGCGTCGTTCAGATGTCCGGTACCGAGCCACGGGTCGTTGGTCAGGAACGCATCGCCCTCGACCATGCCTTCGCGCCCGAAAGCCGCAATATAATGCCGCGTGGTTACTGGCATGGTGCAGATGAAGGACGGGATCGACTGGCTGGATTGGGCGATGTTACGCCCGTCCTTGTCCATCAGCACTACGGCGAAGTCATTGGCCTCCCGCACCAGGGTGGAAAACGAGGTGCGCACGAAGGTGGCGGCCGCCTCGTCGACCAGACTGGTCAGCCGGGTCCACAGAATCTCTAGGGTGATCGGGTCAATCCGCGCGCTCATTGGTTGTCCTCCAGCATGACATGGACACTACCGGAGACAAGGATCGAGACGGTGGCCGGATAGGCGACGATCAAGGTGGATTCAGGTTCAGTCAAAACCAGGGGGCCGGCCAGTATGGTGCCGGGTGGGATGCGGGCGCGTTCATGGACAGGAACGGCTTCGTAGGTCTTGGAGGTTGGAAGATACAGCCGCCGCTTGCCCGCCGCCTCGGTGCTCTGATCCTTGGCATAAATCTCGGCCAGGGCGTATTGGCGAACCATGTTCTCGGACTCTCCGGCCAACCGCCAGGTGACCACTTCGGCCACGCCGCCGGGTACTGTGCGACCGTAGAGCCGGCGGTACTCGGTTTCGAAAGCGGTGACTGCGCCGGCCGGGTCGATCTTGATCACCGAGTGCTGCGCCAGCACCACCTCAACGCTGTCTCCCTGGCCGTGATAGCGGATTTCGGCGGCGAGCCGCCAGCAGATCTCCATCGGTGGCAGACCGATTTCGGCCAGTTCGGCGATGATCGTTTGCTGAGCCGCCGCGATCCGCTGCTCCAACTCCGCCGCATTCAGTTCGGCCAACCGCTCGACCCGGCTCCAGGATCGGTCCGAGCGCGCTGGCGCCGCCAGGAAGCCGAGGCAGGAGCCAACGCCCGAGGCGATCGGGCTCATCACCTCGCGGATGCGTAGGCGGCGCGCGACATCGACCCCATGCACCGGTCCGGCGCCGCCGGTCGCGACCATGGTGAAATGGCGCGCGTCCAAGCCTTGTTCGGCGATATGGGTGCGCGCCGCGCTGGCCATGTTTTCATTGACGATATTGTGGATACCCCAGGCGGTTTCCTCGATCCCAAGGCCAAGCCGGTCGCCCATCCTGGCCAGCGCCGCGCGGGCCGCCTCAATGCTGAGCCGCATCGTGCCGCCAAGAAAATTATCGGCGTCAAGATAACCGAGCACTAGATCAGCGTCGGTCACCGTTGCTTCGGTTCCGCCGCGGCCATAGCAGGCCGGGCCTGGCTCTGCCCCGGCGCTTTGTGGTCCGACCTGCATCAGGCCGAGCTGGTTGAGCCGGGCGATCGATCCACCGCCGGCGCCGATCTCGATCAAATCAATGCTGGGTGCTACCGCCGGCAATCCGCTACCGCGCTTGAACCGCTGCACCCGGCCAAACTCAAAGACATGGGTAACTTTGGGCTTACCGTCGATGGCGATGCCGGCCTTGGCTGTGGTGCCGCCCATGTCGAAGGCGAGGACATGGTTGACGTTCTCGACCAACCCGCAATTGACCCCGGACAGCACACCACCAGCCGGGCCGGACTCAAGAATACGGATCGGCGCCTTGGCGGCGATCTCGGCGGTGGTGAAGGCGCCGTTTGACAGCATGATGTCGATCGTTCCGTCGATACCGATCGTCTTCAGGCGATCGCGCAGGCTGGCCAGATAAGTCTCGACCAGCGGCTGCACATAGGCGTTGGCGACGGTGGTCGACATTCGCTCATACTCGCCGATCTCAGCGGCGATTTCGCTGGAAAGCGAGATTGGCAGCGCCGGTACGGTCTTCGCCAATGCGTCGGCGACTTGGTGTTCGTGTCGGCCGTCGACGGCGGCGTGCAGCAGGCAGACCGCTATGGATTGATAGCCACCGCTGGCGATCTGGGCGGCGGCGCATTCGAGGTCGTCCTGCCTCAGCGCCGACCATTCTTCGCCGTTTGGGCCGAGCCGGCCACGGATCGCAAACCGCGCTTGCAGCGGGACTAGGGGTTGCGGGTACTCGATGTGCAGATCGTAGATGTCATAGCGAAGCTCGCGGCGGATATCGAGTGCGTCGAGGGTTCCCTCGCTGACCACCAAGGCGGTCGCTACGCCGCAGCGTTCCAGCAACATATTGGTCACCAAGGTGGTCCCGTGCACGACGCGGCCGACCTTGCCCTCGAAGCCGCTGGCTGGCGCCCGGGCCTGGAGCATTAGAGACTCCGCCACCGCCGCGATGCCGTCGCCCGGATCGCTCGGCGTGGTCAGCACCTTGGCCACCAGAATCCGGTTGTTTTGGGTATCCAGAACGATGCCGTCGGTAAAAGTGCCGCCAACATCAAGGGCGATTTGTAAACTCATTGGCATAAGCTCCTGTGTCGCTTGACCTTATACGGGGCATGATCCGTCTTGTGGTGGGACGCAGACGGCACGCTGCGGTTACAATGCGGGTTTGATCAGGCGTTGAAAACCTCGGAGCCCACCCGATGACCCAGGACCCCCAGAGATACGGTTTCAGTGACGAAGAACTGGCGGCTCAGCCGACGGTGTACCGCGATGGTTTGTTCGATGGTCAGGTGGTGCTGGTGTCCGGCGGCGGCACCGGGCTTGGTAAGGCGGTGGCGGCGCTGTTCGCCCGACTTGGCGCCAAACTGGTTTTGTGCGGACGCGACCAAGGCAAGCTTGATGCGGCGTTACCGTTCTTTGAGAGATACGACGCCGAGGTTATGTGCCATGCGATGACGATCCGCGATCCTAATGCGGTCGAGGGGTTGTTCGACGCGGCATACGAGCGGTTCGGCAAGCTTGATGTTCTAGTCAACAATGCCGGTGGACAGTTCCCGCAGGCGGCGATCGATTTCTCGGCGAAGGGCTGGAACGCTGTCATCGACACCAATCTCAACGGCTCCTGGTACATGATGCAGAGCGCCGCTAAGCGCTGGCGCGATACCGGGACCGAGGGCAATATCATCAATATCGTCGCCGATATCTGGCGCGGCATGCCCGGTATCGCCCACACGGCGGCGGCTCGGGCCGGGGTGATCTATCTCTCGAAGACCATCGCCATAGAGTGGGCGCCGCTGAAAATTCGTATCAACTGTGTCGCCCCCGGTTGCTGCGAGACCCACGCCTTTGCAATCTACCCGCCCGAGGGCGCCAAGACCTATTGGGAAGCCAACCCGATGCTGCGTCCCGGCGACGCCATGGATATCGCCGAGAGCTGTGTCTATCTCGCGGCTTCATCAGGGAAATTCATCACCGGCGAGGTGGTGACTGTCGATGGCGGCCAGCAGCTATGGGGCGATCCTTGGGCGATCGGTCGGCCGGATTATTTCAAGATCGACGGGTGATAATCAACCTAATCGCGCCAACACCGCGCGTGCCTCGTCCATGATGTCCCGGACCACCTCGCCGGCCGGCTTCACCTGATGAATAAGCCCGGAGCCTTGGCCGGCGGCTAGCACGCCATTTTCGGTGTCGCCTTCCATCCGGCCAGCCACCGATGCCGCCAGACCGACCTCTTGAAGCTGCGCTGGGAACGGCTTTATCTCCGCCTCGCGGTGCTTCCAGTCGTCGGTAAAGGCGTTGCGGATCATCCGGGCAGTCTTGCCGGAATTGGCCCGGCTGACCACGGTGCCGTCCTCGTCGATCTCGACGATCTTGTTCTTGTAGTTGATATGACCGCGTGCCTCGTTGGTAGCTATGAACCGGGTGCCCATCCACACCCCCTGGGCGCCCAAAGCCAGCGCGGCGACCAGCGCCCGCCCATCAGATATTCCGCCTGCCGCCAATACCGGGATCTTCACCAGGTCAACCACGCGGCTGACCAGAGGCAGGGTGCCGACACGGCCGACATGACCACCGCCTTCATGGCCTGAGGCGATCACCACGTCGACGCCTGAGGTCTCGACCTTGAGCGCCTGGCGCGAGGTGCCGACCAGTGATACCACCACCATTCCGGCGCCGTGGGCCCGCGCCACGATGCGGCCGGGATCGCCGAGACCGGAGACGATAACCGGCACCTTTTCCTCGAATGTGACCTCGATATGTTCCTCGACCTCCTGGGTATAGGCAGCCGAGGCCGTATCGTCGCTGGGCACCTGGGCGAACAGGATGTCGACACCGAAGGGTTTGTCGGTCGTCGCCTTGACGAGGCGAATCTCGCGCCTCAGTTCCTCGGCGTTCATGAAGGCCGAACCGATGACGCCGAGACCCCCGGCCCCGGAGACCGCCGCCGCCAGCTTGCCGTAAGCCACCGAGTACATGCCGGCTTGGCAGATCGGATAATCGATGCCGAGTAGCCGGCAAAGTGGATTATCGTCAAGAATACCCATGGCTATACCCAATGCTCTACGCGCGCCGTGATGGCGTCGGAAAACTAGCGCGCGGGAGGCTCCTTGGACAAGTCGCGCTGTTCGCGCTGGGCGTGAGCTGCAAGGAGCCAACCCCGGCGACCTTCTGTTCCCGGGACCGGCGCGCCGTCAGTGGCCGCGAAGCGGGCAAGCTGGTGGGCCAGGTATTGATCACCGAGGATGGTTGCCGGAACGTCATCAAATAGCCGTTTGGTGAAAGGTTGCTTGGATAGACTGGACCTCTTCCGCCGGCGCGGGCACCATCGGGGTAACCGCTGCACTGGAGCCTGGCCATGCCCAAGGATAGTTCTGAATCCCAGATGACCGCCGGCGGCGCCATCTTCGCGCGCTTGAAGGCGCTCGGCGTCGACTATGTGTTCTGTAATTCCGGGACTGATTTTCCGCCGATCATCGAGGGACTGTCGGAGGCGATGGCCAATGGAATTGATCTGCCGCAGGCCCTGGTGATCCCGCATGAGACCGCCGCGCTTGGCATGGCACACGGGTATTACATCGCCACCGGCAAGGCCCAGGCGGTGATCCTGCACACCAATGTCGGCCTGGCCAATGGCGCCATGGGGATGATCAATGCGGCGACCGATCATGTGCCGGTACTGCTGATGTCCGGGCGCACGCCGACGGTGGAGCAAGGACGTTTTGGCGCCCGCACGGTGCCGATTGGTTGGGGCCAGGAGATGCGGGATCAGACCGCCTTGGTGCGCGAGACCTCAAAATGGGACTACGAGTTGCGGTTTCCCGAGCAGGTGCCGGAAATGCTCGACCGGGCCCATGCCATCGCCAGCTCGACCCCATCCGGGCCGGTCTATATGAGCCTGCCGCGTGAAGTCCTGTGCGGGTTATGCCCAATAGAGGCGGTGGAGGCGCCGATCTTAATGGCAGCGAGCTGCGTGGCGGCACCCGAGAGGGACCTGGAACAGCTCGCCAAGCTGCTTAGCCGGGCCGAGCGACCGCTGATCATCGCCCAGAGAGGAGCCGGCACCCAGGACGGTTTTGCCGCCCTGGCGCGCCTTGCCAAGGATTGGGCAGTGCCGGTTTGCCAGTATTGGGCCGGCGCGCTGGCGATTTCATACGACCACCCGAGCTGTGTTGGCAGCGATGTAGAGCCTTGGCTGTCCGAGGCCGACGTCGTCTTGATCGTTGACGGTCTTGCCCCCTGGTCACCAGAGATTCACGGCCCGAAAGCCTCGGCCACGGTGGTTAATCTCGGTCCCGATCCGCTGCATCAACGCTTTCCAGTGCGCAACTTCCGGTCCGACCTTTCAATCACCGGCGAGACCGCGGATGCACTGGTCAGGCTAGAGGCGGCGATGCGGCCGGCGCTGGCAGGACGTGAGGAAGCGCTGGCGACCCGACGCGGATGGCTCAACAAGCGTGTCACGTCGATCCGGGCAGCGACGCGTCAGGCGGCTGAGGATGGCGCTTCGATGCCGATGACCAAGGCCTGGGTGGCGCATTGCGTCGGAGAGGCGGTGAAAGACCATGATTTCACGGTGCTGTGCGAACTGGGTTGCCCGCTCGATCAGGTGCGGCCAACCGAGCACGGCTCATGGCGCGATCTGCCGCATTCCGGCGGCCTTGGTTGGAGTTTGCCGACGGGAATGGGAATGAAGCTGGCGCACCCGCATCGTCTGATCGTCTCAACGATGGGCGACGGGGCTTACATGTTCGCCAATCCTGTCGCCTGTCATCAAATCGCCGAGGGGCACGAGATCGCTACCCTGTCGGTGATCCTGAACAACCAGGAATGGTTCGCGGTGCGTCGCGCGGCGCTGGGCATGTATCCCCAGGGATTTGCCGCCAAGGCGAACCAGATGCCGCTGACCTCGCTGTCACCAAGCCCGGATTTCGCCCGAATTGTCGAGGCAAGCCGGGGTTATGGCCAGACAGTGACCGATCCGAAGGAATTACGCGGAGCGTTGGAGCGCGGGATTGAGGTGGTGATGAAGGAGAAGCGTCAGGCGGTGATAAACGTCATGGTCGCGTAATTGCGGACAGGTGCGGGCGGTCATAATTGACTGATCTCCATGTCCGTAAATTTAAATGATCATCCGGAGATCGGGGAGGCTACGTTTCGGTGGAAAAAAGAAAAAATGATGAAAAATTACTTTTTTTAAGAAAAAAACATATCGTCGTCGTTTTGAATGAATTCCGTTACGATTTTGGAAATTCGCGATTGTTAAATGCCTTCTTCTTGTTCTTTGTTGGCGTTGCTGCGGTGTGGAGGTGACTACATGGGAAATTATGACAAAAAGAATGAATTAATGGGGAACCGGATTTCAACCTTTTGTTGATCGCGGACCTCGATGAACTTTGGCGGTTCAGGATCGAGGGTACGATCCGAATTGGCCGCAAGGGTGATCCCTACCAGGAACTTGAGGCTAGGCTGAAGAGGCCGCTGTTAATTTGGGGCATAGCGCTGTTGCGGATAATGTGAAATTCCAACGCAATAATCGGCGCCACGCCCCTAGAAGGGGCGGCCAAAGCAAAGTGGTAAATCAGTAGATGATCGTCGGCCCTTTCAAGCGTGGCGGGTCAGTTAAAGCGTGGCGGATCAGTTAAAGCGCGGCGGGCGGGGGAAGCCGGTTGGCGGCAGCTTGCCGGCGCTGGCGCGCTTGCCGATCCAGGTGGTTAAATCTGTTTCGGTGCGTTGGCGGCCGCCATTCATGTGCCAGCTGATACCGTCCTCGGCGCGGAACACCTTGGCATCGGCCATCTTGCCATCTTTATAGCGTTGTAGGATGACGCCCTTGCCGCGGGTCAATTCGGGTATTTCCTCAAGCGCGAAGATCAGCAATTTGCGGTTGGTGCCGACGATGGCAATGCTATCGCCGTCGGTGGCAACGCAGATTGTCGCCTTGGCACCGCGCGCCGGGTTCATCACTTGGCGGCCGGATCGGGTCTGGGCGACTACATCGGCCGAATTGACTCGGAAGCCGCGACCATCATCCGAGGCGACCAGGAATTGCCGGTCCGGGCGGTGGATCTCAAGAGTTACCAGGTCCTGATCATTGGCCAATTCGATCATCAGTCGTAGCGGTTCACCATGGCTGCGCCCGCGCGGCAGCTTGTCGGCCTGCAAGGTATAAAAGCGGCCATCGGTGGCGAAGACCAAGATTCGGTCGGTGGTCTCGGCTCGCAGCAAAAATCGTAGGCCGTCACCATCTTTAAATTTCAGCTCCGTATCGTCGCCGAGATGGCCCTTCATCGCCCTGATCCAGCCTTTTTCCGAGCAAACCACGGTGATCGGCTCCCGCTCCACCATGGCCTCCATCGGTACCACGACCTCTGATGGCGGTCCCCCGATGTCAGTGCGGCGTTTGCCCAGCTTGGTGGTTTTGCCGAAATCTTTGCGCAGGGTGGAAATTTCGCCGGCAACCACGCGCCAGCGCCGGCTCTCATCCGACAGTAAGTCTTCAATGTCGAGCTTCTCCGCGACCAGCTCTTCGTGCTCCTTGCGGATCTCGATCTCTTCAAGCCGGCGCAACGCCCGCAGCCGCATGTTGAGAATCGCCTCGGCCTGGACGTCGGATAAGTCCCAGCGCCGCATCATCTCGGCCTTGGGCTCGTCTTCCTCGCGGATGATTCGGATCACTTCGTCGATGTTGAGATAGGCGATTAAATAGCCGGCCAGGATCTCCAATCGATGTTCGATCTTACCCAACCGGAAGCTGGAGCGGCGGACCAGCACGACGTGGCGATGCCCAAGGAACGCCAGCAGGGCTTCGCGTAGGGACATCACCCGCGGGATCTGCTCGGCATCCAGCACATTCAGGTTGAGGCTGACCCGGACCTCCAGATCGCATTGTCGGAACAGGCTCTCCATCAGCACGGTCGGATCGACATTCCGGCTTTTCGGCTCGAGCACCAGGCGCACGTCCTCGGCTGACTCGTCCTGGATATCGCCGAGCATGGCGAGTTTGCGAGCCTCTAACAGCTCTGCCATTTTTTCGACCAGCCGGGATTTTTGCACCTGATAGGGGATTTCGGTCACCACGATCTGATAGGTGCCGTTCTTCAGCTTCTCGACTTCCCAGCGCGCCCGTAGTCGGAAACTGCCGCGTCCGGTGCGATAGGCTTCGGTCACCGCTTCGCGGGTGTCGACTAGGATGCCGCCCGTTGGGAAATCCGGGCCGGGGATAAAGTCGACCAGGGTCTCCATAGAGCAGCTCGGATGCTTGATCAGATGTAGCAATGCGCCGCACAAATCTTCGACATTGTGCGGCGGGATCGAGGTGGCCATGCCGACCGCGATACCCTGGGCGCCATTGGCCAGTAGATTTGGAAAGGCAGCGGGCAGGACGATCGGTTCGCTGTCCTCGCCGTCATAGGTGTCGCGAAAGTCGACCGCATCTTCGTCAATGCCGCGCAGCAACCGCTCGGCGACCTCGGTCAGGCGCGCCTCGGTGTAGCGCATAGCGGCGGCGTTATCGCCATCGATATTACCGAAATTACCCTGGCCGTCGACCAGGGGATAGCGTTGGGCGAATTCCTGGGCCAGCCGAACCATGGCATCATAGATCGCGGTGTCTCCATGGGGGTGGAACTTACCCATTACGTCGCCGACCACCCGGGCCGATTTCTTGAACGCCTCGTTCGGCGCCAGACGGAGTTGCCGCATGGCGAACAGCAACCGGCGGTGCACCGGCTTCAGCCCATCACGCACGTCCGGCAGCGAACGCGCGGTGATCGTCGATAGGGCATAGGCCAAATACCGTTCGCTCAGCGCGTCGGCAAATTTCGTCTCGTGTATTTCAGCCGATATTGTGGCCATGGGGGAGCCCTCCGCTAGATGTTGTATAGGGGAGAGTCGGGGCGCGGGACAAGGGAGGAGTCGAGATTTCGCCGCATCCTTGTATTTGCCGGGCCGCTAAATCAGCTGGCTTTCTAAACTTACGACCCGCTATATTTGCCGAACTAATTTGTTGGCGCCTGGGTCGGTGCCGAGAACTTGAAAGACGGGGCGTTTTTGATATTTCACCTGATGCCCGGAGGCGTTGACTTTGTCCGGCATCGAGCGGTCGAACAACGAGGTGCTGGGCATATAACGATAAACTTGGCCGGCGCGGCGCATGCCGGAGGTGTTGGCGTTCGAGCCGTGCATTAGATAGACGTGGAACAGCGCTAATTGTCCGGGTTCCATCTCCAGGTCGATGGCCCGAGCCTCGTCCAGATGCTCTGGTGCCACGGTCTGATCCAAAGCGATATTCTCGCGATCGTCGTGCACATGCGGCGCCAAACCACCCCGGTGCGAGCCTGGAATTACCCTCAGACAGCCGTTTTCACGAGTCGCCGGGTCGATGGCTATCCAGGCCGAGACATTGGCCAGCGGCCGGATCGGCCAATAATCCCCGTCCTGGTGCCAGGGGATCGCCATGCCGATCGACGCGGGCTTGCAAAACAGCTGACTGCCCCACATCAGCACGTCGGGACCGACCAATTGGCGCAGAATGCTAGTAAGCCCGGTCGTGGTCCCGAAACTCAGAAAATCGGCATGATGCTCACCGGTGATCGGCCTGGTGGCGCCGCCGGGAATGTGGGGGCAGACCAGTTGCTCGGGGCGATGATCCGGGTTCGAGGCGATCACCCGCTTGACCGCGTCCAGCATCCGCCCGAGATCCTCGGGCGAGAACTGCCAACGCGGAATGATGTAGCCATCGCGGTGATAGGCGTCGATCTCATCCGGGCTGAGCATCGCCGCTAAATCGCCGGGTTGATCGCCTTCGGCTACCGCCGTCATTTGATCCCGGACCATTCCATGGGCCGGCAGAGTTTGTTTTCCTGGCTGACCACCAAACCCTCGGTCTTGCTTTGATACTCCGCCCAGGTCGGGTCGGCGTCGCGGGCGGCGCGGCGTTTGTCTAGATCAGCGAGATTTTCATAGCCCCAGAAATGCACCACCTGATGCAGCGGCCCATGCTCGACCAAAAAATAACCAAGCGGATCGCCGATATGCCGGCGCAGGATCGGCAAGGCGAACTCTTCGAATAGAGCCAGATAGGTTTTCATCTTGCGGGGAACGATGTTGTAGGTGCGCACGTCGACGATCATCGCTTGGTCTCCGAGTAAGGTTGCTGGAGTTTAAGCACGCCGGGGCTTGTGCGCCAGCCGTGCTCGCGCTTGACTGGGGCTGAAAGCGTTCAAGCCTTATTAATCCTCGGTTGGGGCCCTGTCATGTTGAAGTTCGCCATGTTGGAGTTTTGCCGATGACCCAATCGGACCCGAGCGTCGCCGTCGCCGACCACGAACCGCTGGCGCGCGCCTTATTCGATGCCCTGCACAGCCAGACCCATGACGGGATCGGTATCACCCGCGCTTCCTATGGGCCAGGCGAGCAGGCAGCGCGGGATATCATGGCCGGCGCGGCGGACCGCCTTACCATGGCGGTGGAGGATGACGCGGCCGGCAATGTCTATATGACGTTGCCCGGCGCCGATCGATCGGCGACCCCAGTGGTGATTGGTTCGCATCTCGACAGTGTGGCCCAGGGCGGCAATTTCGATGGCGCGGCAGGTGTGGTCTCCGGACTTGTCGCCTGCGCCGGATTGCGCGATGCCGGAATCGTCCCGCCGCGCGATATCCGGGTGATGGGCATCCGGGCCGAAGAAAGCGCCTGGTTCGGGGTCTCCTATATTGGTAGTCGCTCGGCCCTTGGCGTGCTGCCCGGTGGCGCACTGGATAGTGCCCGGCGGGCCGATACTAGACGCACCCTGGCTGAGCATATGGCCGAGGCCGGCTGCGACCCCCAGGCGCTGCGCGACGGCGCGGTGTATATGCAACCCAGCTCGCTGCACGCTTATCTCGAGGTGCATATCGAGCAGGGACCGGTTCTGGAGGAAGCGGGTGTGCCGGTCGGTGTGGTCACCGGGATTCGCGGTAATCGGCGGCTACCTCAGGCGCGCTGTATCGGCGAATACTCCCATTGCGGTGGGGTGCCGCGCAGCCATCGCCGGGACGCGGTGATCGCCACCGCCGAGTTTGTCGGCGCGTTGGACGCGATCTGGACCGAGTGTGAGGCCAAGGGCAAGGATTTCGCCTTCACCATCGGCAAGTTCTTCACTGATGCTGAATGGCACGCGATGACCAAGATTGCCGGTGCGGTCGAGTTCAGTTTGGACATGCGCAGCCTTGACGGTGATTTCATCGACGCGATGACTGGGCGGGTGCGGGAGCTTGCGGCGGATATCGCCAAGCGGCGCGGGGTTACCTTCGAGCTTGGAGAGTTCACCCGCGCGGCGCCCGGACCGATGGATCCGGGCATCAAGGCGGGCATGCTCGCCGGTGTTGCGGCGCTTGGCATTCCCGCGATGGAAATCGCCAGTGGTGCCAGCCATGACGCCGCCGCCTTCGCCGCCGCCGGCGTGCCGACGCAAATGCTGTTCATCCGTAACGCCAATGGCAGTCACAATCCCAACGAGGCGATGGAGATCGCCGATTTCATGGCCGCGACCCGGTTGCTCGCCTGGTGGTTGGCGAACCGCGCCGGATGATCCAGACCAGATGAATCAGAACCGCTTCCAAACGCTGATCGAGGGGGCACTGGGCGCCTGGCAGGTCGATGTTGAGCCGGTCTTCGCAGCGACCGAGTTTGTTTGCCGTATCCTGCGCGACGGCGAAGAGGTGCTGGTCGTCTCGATCGAGGATCAGCCGTTCGGCATGATTTGGCGGATCGTGGAACCGGGTCGGCGCGACCGGGTGCATCCCTCGATTGTCCCGGCGCTACGCGGGTTGCGCGAGATTCTCTGCCCGGATCGCGCGACCGGCCGGGTGCTGTTCGTGGCGGGAGAGGGCGCATGAGTCAAACTGCCCCCGTGTCGACCCCTGTGCCGATGACCGTGGTCACCGGTTTCCTCGGTAGTGGCAAGACGACGCTGATCGCCAAGCTCCTGCGGCGCCCAGAACTGGCGCGCACCGCGGTGATTATCAATGAGTTCGGCGAGATCGGCCTGGATCATGAGCTGATCGAAAGTAGCGAGGAAGACCTAGTGGAACTGAGCACCGGGTGCTTGTGCTGTGTGATGCGCGGTGACCTAACGAATGCCGTCGGCCGGTTGATGGAGCGGCGAAACCAGAATAACAGTTTCGACCGTATCGTTCTCGAAACAACCGGACTGGCCGATCCGGCGCCGATTGTCCATGCCGCCATCGCTGATCCATTCTTGAGGGCCTTGGTGCGGCTCGATCGGGTGGTGGTGACGGTGGATGCGCTGACCGGGATAGCGTCGCTTGACGCGCATGAGGAAAGTCGACGTCAGGTCGCCCTTGCCGATGTGCTGCTGCTGACCAAGACCGATATCGACGCCGGTGATGTTTTGGCGCTGGGCCGGCGGCTCGCCGGGATTAATCCCGACGCGGCGGTTTTTCATGCCGATCGGGGAGAGATCGACCCGGCGATTGTCATCGGAGCTGCTGGGGTGGTGGCCTCCACCCCGAGTGAGCAGGCGTGCGCGGCAACCCATCACCACCATCGTGAGCACGCTCAGGACCACGCGCATCACCATGCTCACGATGAAATCACATCTGTGTCGTTGCGCCTCGACAGGCCAGTCCGGGCCGTCGCTCTAACCTTGTTTCTGCAGGCCTTGGCCGAGACCATGGGCCCGAACCTGCTGCGTTTGAAAGGCATCGTGGCGGTCGCGGAAGCGCCGGATACCCCCGCCGTCGTCCATGGCGTGCAGCATGTGTTTCACCCGATGCGCTGGCTCGATGCCTGGCCCGACGGGACGCGGCAATCCCGTCTGGTGCTGATCGGCAAGCGGCTTTCCACCGGTTGGGTCGAGGCATTACTCGAAACAATCGAGGACGAGGTCGCGCAAGTCTCTGGACAATAGGCCCCTTGGTTCATGAAACTTCGGTAACTTTTTTTGAAGGGGAGGCGGGACATGTTCGATCTGATCTTGCGCGGCGGAACCGTGGTTACGCCCCATGGCGTCGGGGTTCATGACATTGCTGTGTCCGGCGAGACCATCGCTGCGATCACCAATCCCGGAGCGATCGGCGACGATCAGGCCAAGCGCTCGGTTGATGTGTCCGGCAAGATTGTCATGCCCGGTGGTATCGACCCGCATGTCCATTGCAAATGGATCATGCCGATGCCGGATGGCAGCATCGGCTATACCGGCGGTCCGGAAGTCGTAAGCCGTGCCGCGCTGTTCGGCGGCACCACGACGATGATCGATTTCGCCGCCCGTCTCGACGAGATTCCTCTGCGTGAGGTGATCGCCAAGCGTGACGAGGACTGGGTCGATAATTGTTATTGCGACTATGCCTATCACGTCATGCTGCTCGGTGATGTCGAGCCGCCGGTGTTGAAGGAGTTGGAGAGCGTGCTGACCGACGGCTATCCGACGGTCAAGATTTTCACCACCAACATCACCCCCAGTCGATCCGGACGAATGGTGCATTTCGGCGATATCTGGGAGGTGTTCAAGATCATCACCCGGAGCGGTGGACTGGGCGTGATCCATGCCGAGGACAACGACATCGTTATGCACATGTACGAGAAGCTGATCCGCGAGGGTCGGGTCAGCTTTCACAACCTGGCCGAGGTACACAACACGCTGTCGGAGGACCTGTCCTTCCGCCGGGTGATCCGGCTTGCCGAGGCTGAGAAGACGCCGCTGTATATGATGCATGTCAGCGCTGGTACCGGGGTTCAGGCGATCCGCGAGGCGCGGGCCAAGGGCCAGCCGATCTATGGCGAAACCCTGCACCAGTACATGCTTTATAATTCCGAGGATTATAAGCGCCCGAATGGCCAGATGTATCACACCTACCCGTCGCTGAAATCACCCGAGGATCAGGCTGAACTGTGGGCCGGGACCCTGGACGGAGCGATCAATGCGGTGGCAACCGACGAGATCTGCTGCACCCTGCAGACCAAGATTATCGGTGACCGGATCGACGACACAACCGGCGGTAACGCGGGTGTCGAGCCGCGCATCGGTGTGATGTATCAGGAAATGGTCAAGGTGCGCGGCTACTCGCTGGGGCGATTTGTCGATCTGGTCTCGACTAATGCCGCCAAGATCATGGGGATGTATCCCCGTAAGGGCGCGATCGCCGTTGGCAGTGACGCGGATATCGCGGTGCTCGACACCACGATAAATAAGAAGGTGCGGGTCGAGGACCTGCACGAAACCGATTACAGCCCTTGGGAAGGCCATGACATCTCCGCTTGGCCGGTGATGACCGTGCTGCGCGGCAAGGTCATGGTCGAAAACGGTAAATTCAAGGGCGACCTCAAGGACGGTAAATATTTGAAGCGTGAGATTGCGGCGGACATCCGGACCGGTCCGGCGCTCTGATCGCTGTTGGCCGCTATCTGGCTGGGCCATCCTGATCACATAGCCGGTCTACTTACCTTTACCGGGTCTGCACGCGTGCATAGATAACCGCGCTTGGGCATCTTGTCGTCGAAGGCGATTAGCGCAGCGATGACGATGGGGAGTCCGATCATGAAATTTGGCCTGTTTTACGAGTTGCCGGTCCCCAAGCCCTGGGACGAAGACACCGAGTTGCGTCTATTCCACGAAGCGCTTGATCAGATAGAACTGGCGGACAAGCTGGGGATCGATTTCGCCTGGGAGGTGGAACATCACTTTCTTGAGGAATATTCGCATTCTAGTGCCCCGGAAGTGTTTCTCGCCGCCGCCTCGCAGCGAACCAAGAACATTCGCCTCGGCCATGGCATCACACTCACCGCGCCGCTGTATAACCACCCCGTGCGGTTGGCCGAGCGGCTCGCCACTCTTGATCTGGTCAGTCGGGGGCGGGTCGACTGGGGGACCGGCGAATCCGCCACTCTGATCGAGATGGAAGGCTTTCACGTCGACAAGGAGAAAAAGACCGCGATGTGGCGGGAAGGGGCGGAGCAGATAGCTAATATGCTCACTATGACCCCCTATCCGGGCTTCCAGGGTCAGTATTTCTCGATGCCGGCTCGGAATGTGGTGCCAAAGCCGATGCAAAAGCCGCATCCACCGATGTGGATGGGCTGTTCGCGCCGCGAAAGCATCCTGCGGGCCGCCCGGGCCGGGATTGGCGCGTTGGTGTTCGGCTTCGTCGAGCCTGAGCAGGCGGCGATCTGGATCAAAGAATATTACGACATCATCAAATCACAGGAATGCGTACCGCTTGGGCATTCCGTAAACGCCAATATCGCGGCGGTGAGCGCGCTTTCAGTGCACCCGGATGAGAACGAGGCGATTGCGCGTGGCCTGGATGGGTTTAGGTTCTTCGGGTATTCGTTGGCGCATTACACTAATTTCGGCGCTCATGTTCCCGGTAGAACCGATATCTGGGCCAAGTTCGAAACTATCCGCGATTCCCTGCCGGATAATGCCGGGCGCGGTGGCATCGGAACGCCGGATCAGGTGCGCAAGCACCTGGAAGGATACGCCGAGGTCGGCATGGACCAGATGATTTTTGTCCAGCAACACGGCAAGAACAAACACGAGGACATTTGCGAGAGCCTGGAGATTTTCGCCAGCGAGGTTCAGCCCGCCTTCAAGGCCAAGGAAGCCCAACGCGAAGCCCGGAAGGCTGAGGAGCTGGCGCCCTATATCGAGGCGGCCTTGGCACGCAAGCCACGCATGGAGATGCAGGCTGACGCTGATCTGCCGGTGATCAAATCAGCGGGCTTGCGGTTGAAGGAGTCCGGTGTGGTTGTCGAGGCAACGCCGTTCACCGACCGTGGTGGGGGCATTCCGGTGATCAAGCAGGACCCGACGGTGAATGCGAGGGATGATTGAGCCGGCTTTCTCCGACGATCATGACGGTCTCCCGCATCGCTGATCCAAGAGACGGTGCAGTTTATTCGACCACCTACGCTAAAGCCAACGCCGGAGGAATGGTTCCCCCCGGGATGACGTCATAGCGGGGCCAGGAAGATGGTAGATAGGGTGCAAAGCCGACCGTCTGCTACGCGTCGTAACCTGGATTCTCCCGCTCCAGCTTACGGATCAGCGCCGGCCATTCGAATTGGCCGATCGGGCGGTGACCCGAGGCGCCGATGGCTTTTTTCGAGCGGGCGATCGAGATGTTCTGAACCGATTGCGGAATCTCTATCGCCGGAGCGCCGGCCTGCTGGAAGGAGAGTTGGAAGCGGCAAGCCCGCTCGGCCCGGTACATCCAGACGAAGGCTTCGGACACAGTTCGCCCGACGCTGAGCAAGCCGTGATTACGCAGGATTAGCACGTTTTTGTCACCGATATCGGCGATCAATCGGTCACGCTCTCCCAAATCGAATGCCGGGCCTTCATAGTCGTGATAGCTAGCCTGGGCGATCACCGCCAAGGCCATCTGGGTGAGTGGTAGCAGACCATCCTTTTGGGTGGCCACGCCAAGCCCGGCGGCGGTGTGGGTGTGCATCACGCAGCCGGCGTCGGGACGACCGATATGCACGGCGCTGTGGATGGTATAACCGGCCGGGTTGATGCCGTACTCGGAATCCGAAAGAATATTGCCGTCGATATCTACCTTGACCAGACACGAGGCGGTCATTTCCTCGAACATCCAGCCGACCGGGTTGATTAGAAAATGATCGTCTGTGCCGGGGATACGAGCCGACAGATGCGTCGCCAGCATGTCGGACCAGCCATAGAGGTCAACCAACCGGAAGCCGGCGGCGAGGTCGACCCGGGTCTGCCATTCAACCTGGGACATATCGCGGATTGGAACGACGGTCTCGGGCATTTCAAACTCCCAGCTTGCTAGCTCATTTTCGCTCGTACGAGATCATCCCCAGTCGGTCGGGAGAGCGGGCCGGCGATGCCGCTTGGTCGGAATATATTTCAGCGATCAGGCGGCAGCCTTAGAAGCACCGGCGCGGGCGTCTTCCTTGACCATATCGGCGGCTTTCTCGGCGACCATGATCACCGGGGCGTTGATATTACCGGACGGCATCGTCGGGAAGATCGAGGCATCGACGACGCGCAATCCTCGCATGCCATGCACCCTGAGCCGGTCATCGACCACCGCCATTGGATCAGCGCCCATCTTGCAGGTGCCCATCGGGTGATAGGTGGTGGCGCCGGTGTCGCGGGCGAATTGCAGCAGTCCCGCGTCGTCCTGAACCTCGGATCCGGGGTTCATTTCGTGATCGATATACTGGCCTAAAGCCTCGGTTTCGCCGATCTTTCGGCACAGCTTCAGAGCGTCGACCAAAGTGTCCTGATCCAGCTTATTACCGAGAAAATTGGGCCGAATTTTCGGCGCGTCATAGGCATTGGACCCGCCGATATGAATGGTGCCCTGGCTTTCCGGTCGGCATTGATAGCAGGCCAGGGTCATGCCTGGCTCCTTGTCGAGCTTGCGGTCGGCCGAGGACTTGAAGCTGCCGTGGACGAAGAAGAACTGTACGTCCGGGGTCTCCAGTTCCGCGCGGGTTTTCATGAAGCCGTGCCCGACACCAGCGGTCCAGGTCAGGATGCCGCGCCGGGTTACCGCCCACTTTAGAACTTCCTTGACCATGTTAAAGCCCCGGGTTTCCTCGTTCAGGGTGATCGGCTGGTTGACCCGCCAGTTCATCCGTGCGGCGTAGTGATCGCGATAGTTTTCGCCGACACCCTGCAGCTCGTGCACCACCTCGATACCGTGGGAGCGCAGCAACTCCGGCTGACCGATACCGGACAGCTCCAGCATCTGCGGCGACTGCACGGCGCCGGCGCAGACAATAACCTCGCCGTCGGCACGCTCTTCCTTGGCGACACCATCGATTTCATAGGCGACGCCGATGGCCTGCTTACCCTCGGTCAGGATCTTGGTCGCATGCGCCCGCGATTCCACCGTCAGGTTGGGCCGCGCTTTGGCCGGGTTTAAAAACGCCCGCGCGGTGCTCTCGCGCCGACCATTGCGCTGGGTGATCTGGTAATAGCCAAAGCCCTCCTGATCGGCGCCGTTATAGTCGGGATTCCGTTTTGAACCGATCTCGACGCCGGCATCGATGAAAGCGTCAATCAGCTCGTGCTTTTCGTACATGTCCGCGACGTTGAGCGGTCCGCCGCCACCCCGGTAGTCATCGCCGCCGCGCTCGAAAGTCTCGGCCTTCTGGAAATACGGCAGGATATCGGAATAGGACCAGCCGCGATTGCCCAGCTGCCCCCAGACGTCATAGTCGAAAGCTTGGCCGCGCACATACAGCATGCCGTTGATCGAACTGGACCCGCCTAGCACCCGGCCCCGCGGGATCGGGATCGACCGGCCCGACACATTATCCTCGGGCTCGGTGGCGAAATTCCAGTTCACATCCGGGTTGTTCAAGGTCTTGGTGAAGCCTACGGGAACATGGATCCACATATTGGTGTCCTTGCCACCGGCTTCTAGCAGCAGGACGGTGGTTTTAGGATCCTCACTCAACCGGTTGGCCATCACGCAGCCGGCCGAACCGGCACCAATAATAATGTAGTCGTAGGACATGGATGCTTCCTCCCCGAAGGATCGATGCTTTTTTCGAAGATGCTCGCAAACGGGTGAATTTGCGATCACGAATGCACTATTCGCGCGGCTCGACTTTGCAGCGCCGCCAACATGACGTTTGCTGGGCTTAACATTCAACAATGCCTCTGGGGAGCAACACGATGAACATTGGAAAACGGCTGGAAGGGAAGGTCGCCATCGTCACCGGCGGCGCATCGGGGATCGGCGCGGAGACGGCGCGGTCCTTCGCTGCGCATGGCGCCTCGGTGATGGTCGCCGACGTACAGGACGCGCTCGGCGAGAGCGTCGTGCAACAGATCGTCGAGGCCGGGGGGAAGGCGATGTATTGCAGTCTCGACGTGGTCGATGAGGCGGCATGGATGGCGCTGGTGGCCGAGACGGTCGTGGCCTATGGCAAGCTCGACATTCTCGGCAACATCGCCGGTGTGTCCGGCCGCGATCCGAACATGAAGGTACAGACCACGATCACGCCCGGTCCGCTGATCGAGGACACCACCGTGGAAATGTGGGAGCGGATCATGTCGGTCAATGTGACCGGGGTCTATCTGGGGACCAAAGCGGCGATCCCAGCCATGCGCGAAGCCGGTGGTGGTTCGATCATCAACATCTCGTCAATTTGCGGTCTGGTCGGCAGCTTCGGCAATGCCGCCTATCACGCCTCCAAAGGTGCGGTGCGGATCTTTTCCAAGGCGACGGCGGTACAGCACGCCGTTGACCGGATCAGGGCAAACTCCATCCATCCGGGCTTTGTCGATACGCCGATGACCAAGCCGGGCCATTCCAACAACGCGGTTGCCAAAGTTCGCATGGATGCTACCCCGCTCGGCCGCTTTGGGGTGCCGGCGGATATTGCCATGGGTTGCTTGTATCTAGCGTCGGATGAGGCCGCCTGGGTAACCGGTACCGAGTTGGTAATTGATGGCGGCGTGACCGCGCAGTAAGCCCCTTCTCGGCGGGAGTTTCTTTCTCGTGCTGCTGTCTTAGAAAGTTCTTCAACGCCGGATCCGGCGTCGCGGGCAGGGAGATCTGCAGGGTGACGTGCTAATCGGCTGCCGGTTTGCCGTCGTGGCGACCTCCTTGTTCTTTCAGGGGCATCACACGCCCGCTGTTCGAGTTGTCAGCGACACCGGCCTGGTCACTGTCTGCGCCTGGGCCTTGCCACCGAGCGCGGCTTCGCCAAGACACTACCGGTAGGGTCAGGTGAATGTCGTCCCCTGGCGGCGGAACTGCGGGTGCGGATGTCCTGGCCGCGGATCGGTCGATGTCCACTAGTGCCAAATCCGCCTCGCGCGCTGAACATATTGGCGAAGAGATCGTCGAGGTCGGGCGCGTCTCCCCGCGACGTGTAGCGAAACCCGCCGCCGCCGGCGGCTTGATCTTGAAAATGGGCCTGTGGCCGCTTCTGACCGGAGGCGTCGATTCCCCCCGCGTCATAGCGCGCGCGTTTGTTTTCATCGCCGAGCAAGGTATTCGCCTGTGATATCTCTTTGTAATGTCTGTTCCGTCTTGGCGTCGCCTGGCTGCAGGTCTGGATGATGGAACTTGGCGAGCTTGCGATACGACTTTTTGATTTCTGCCGTTGATGCGTCCTTGGCTACGCCGAGTACCGCGTAGGGATCACGTGCCATGGCTGACCCCCCCCCCCCC
>Ga0209402_10000234_pt1 | contig 70270 bp, 77 predicted proteins | sample ArcticOcean_MG_C_3_FD_187437 | JGI IMG/M metagenome (GOLD analysis project Ga0209402, IMG submission 187437) | Marine microbial communities from western Arctic Ocean - ArcticOcean_MG_CB8_126 (SPAdes) (version 2) | ecosystem: Environmental > Aquatic > Marine > Oceanic | place: Arctic Ocean... | reverse complement strand
TCACATTACTATTAGAAAATATGGAATTAATATTATTAGAACAAGTCGTTAAGCTAGGTGAACCAGGAGATCTGGTCAATGTTAAGTCTGGTTATGGTAGGAATTTTTTAATTCCTTCTGGAAAAGCCGTAAGAGCAGATGAAACTAATAAAGCTGAATATGAAGAAAGAAAGTCGACCCTTTTATTGGCTGAAGCTAATAGAAAAGAAGCTGCCCTGAAATTAGGTGCTGAATTAGAAGGAATTAAAATAAAATTATTGGTTGCTGTATCTGAAGAAGGAACTCTGTATGGATCTATAGGAACAAGAGAAATTTCTGAAGCAATTATTGAAAAAGGCCTAAATGTAGAGAAGAGCGCTGTAAGGCTACCTGAAGGAGCTTTAAAAGAAGTTGGAGATTATAAATTAGACATAGAACTTCATCCAGAAGTTGTTAAATCTATTTCGATTACCATAGAACCCCTATTAGAAGAATAAGATTTAAATATTCATTGATTTATTTTCTACTAATGGGAGAATAAATATTAGAATTAAAATAATTTATTCTCTTGTTTTATGGTCCAAGAAATATTTCAAAATAAAGAATTACCTTTCTCGATAGAAGCGGAAAAAGCAGTCTTGGGTGGAATTATGCTTAAGAATGAAGCTTGGGATTTGGTGCATGTGCTTATTAAAGAAAATGATTTCTATAAAGACGAGCATAAGTTGATCTTTAAGACGATTTACAATTTACAAGATGAAGGCAAGCCTGTTGACGTCATAACAGTTCAGGAGGCCATTGAAGGAAATGGAGATCTTCCAAAATTAATTAACTCAGGAGGCAAGGACTACTTAACTCTTCTTGCAAGAGAAACTCCCAGCGTAGCTAATATTGAGAGTTATGCAGATATTATTAAACAAAGGTCAAACCTTAGAAAATTAATAATAACTGCCGAGAATATTTCAAAAATAGCTAAAGAATCGGATGCTTCGGGTAGCGACAGAGTTATTGATGAAGCTGAAGAAAGTATTTTAAGTTTAAGAGATGATGTTAGTAGATCAATTGGACCTAGAACTACTAAAGAACTTTTAGGTCCAGTCTATGCTGAAATTCAAGAATCAGCTGAAAGTGGTAATTCGCTTGTGGGAGTTAGTACTGGATTTACAGATATTGACGAGATAACTTTGGGTTTACAAAAATCAGATCTAATTATTATTGCCGGAAGACCTTCTATGGGGAAGAGTGCTTTAGGATTTAATATTATTGAGAATGTTGCTAAACAAACTGATCAAACTGTTCTTCTATTTAGTATGGAGATGTCTTCGGAGCAAGTTATACGAAGGTTTATAGCAAGTATTTCAAACATAGATATCCAACGAATTATGAGAGGTCAATTAAAAGAAGCTGATTGGGAGGGTATTGATAAGGCTTTATCTATATTAAGTAAAAAGAATATTTTGCTTGATGACACTCCTGCGCTTTCTCCAACTGAAGTAAGAGCAAGAGCTAGAAGAGTTAAACGTGAAAATCCAGATCTAGCACTGATAGTTATAGACTATATCGGTTTAATGCAAGTTCCAGGGAGAGGGGATAACCGAGTACAGGAGGTTAGTGAGATTAGCAGATCTCTTAAAGCCTTAGCTAAAGAGCTAAATGTTCCTATTATTGGACTTTCTCAATTAAATAGGGCGGTTGAATCGCGACCAAATAAAAGACCGATCTTAGCTGATTTGAGAGATTCAGGTGCTATTGAGCAAGATGCTGATGTAATAGCCTTTGTTTATAGGCATGAATACTATGATGAGAGTGATCTAGAAAGTCGAGGGCAGGCAGAAATAAATATAGCAAAACAAAGGAATGGTCCTACAAAAACAATTAAGTTAGCTTTTAGAAGAGAAATTGCAACTTTCCAAAACTTAGCTAAAAGCGATAGATTTCCAGGCCAGTTTTACGATGAAAATGAAGATGACTAGAAATAATATGCATTATCAATAAAAGATGTAAGTATAGTGTCAGTATCGTGACTAATTCTCCTCTTTCCAGAAATCTCTTTAATTGTTAAATTATCAAAAAACTAAAACTAAAAAGTTCTATATATGAATCAACAGAAGTATCAGAAGGTAAAAGTCTAAATTAAATTATGAAAGTAAAGTACACAAAAGAGACGCCAAGAAAAATACAAGACTACAACGAACAAGAGCTTGACTTAAGCACGCAAGATGTCGAAGACGTAGCAGAGATATTCAAGACTCCTTTAACAGGAGCCTATAATTGGGATTACACCATCCAAGATAATAGGATTGCAAAACTTTATGAATTAGGTAAAAAACTTAATTGGAATGTTTCATTAGATGTAGACTGGAATAGGTCGCTAGTAGTATCGGACGAGATTCCAGTAATGTTTTGGGACGAGTACCCTCCTTATAAGAATCTTAAAGACGAAGAAAAAAGAGAATTTCTTAGGCACAGAGGGGCGAGTCAATTTAGTCAATTCCTCCATGGAGAGCAAGGTGCACTCTTGGTGGCTTCACAGTTAGTTTCTTGTGCTCCAACCTATCAAGCTAAATTATATGCTGCTTCCCAAACATTTGATGAAGCAAGACACGTAGAAGCTTTTAATAGATATATTCAAGAACGGTCCAAGCTTATGTATCCGATAGGATCAGGCCTAAAAAGCCTTCTTGATAAGATCTTAACTGATGAACGCTGGGATCTTAAACTTATTGGTATGCAGATTATTATTGAAGGGTTAGCTTTAGCTGCATTTAATACTGCTAAAGCTGTAACGCCTGATCCAGTTCTAAAAGATATTCTTCATCTTATTATTAGAGATGAAGCAAGGCACGTAACTTTTGGTGTAAATTATCTTGAAGAATATATAGAAAATTTATCTGAAGAAGAGAGGGAAGATAGAGCTATGTTTGCTTATGAAGCTTGTGTTATAAGCAAGGAAAGACTTTTTCCAACTGACGTATTTAGAAGATTTGGTTGGGATGAGAATGAAGCAAGAGATTTCTCAAATAATGCAGGTTTTGCTCTTGAATTCCAAAGGCTACTCTTCTCTAGGGTTATGCCTAACCTCTCAAGGATCGGTTTACTGACTGATAAAGTAAGACCTCTTTACGATAAACTTGGAGTCTTAGAATTTGAGTCTCATTCAACCGATGGAGATATTTCTTGGGCAGAACTAGAAAAGCCGTTGGATTTATCTGCATAAATCAATAGCTTTTTGTTGTTGTCTATTCAGGTTTTTGTTAATCTGTCCTCCCATCTTTAAGAAGATTTATTTACACTCCTTCTTATAGTTATATTAGATGGAAAATACTAAAACTCGCTTTATATTTGTAACTGGTGGTGTTGTCTCATCTCTAGGTAAAGGCATTGCTTCTGCTTCATTGGGTGCAATTTTAGAAAGTAGAGGTCTTTCGGTAACAATCTTAAAGTTAGACCCATATATTAATTTAGATCCTGGGACTATGAGTCCGTTTCAGCATGGTGAAGTCTTTGTTACTGATGATGGTTCCGAAACAGATCTTGATTTAGGTCATTACGAACGTTTTCTAAAGACAAAAATGTCAAAAGTTAATAATTTTACTACGGGTCAGATTTATGAAAAAGTTCTGAAAAATGAAAGAAAGGGTGAATATTTAGGGGGTACGGTGCAAGTCATACCTCATATCACTGATGAAATAAAAAGAAAAGTTATTGAAGGAGCAGGAAAATCACAGGTAGCTATAGTGGAGATAGGTGGGACGGTAGGAGACATTGAATCTCAACCATTTCTTGAAGCAATAAGGCAAATGAAATTACAATTAGGTCAAGAAAGAACACTGTTTATACATTTAACCTTAGTTCCTTATTTAGTATCCGCCGGAGAAACAAAAACTAAACCAACTCAACATTCTGTCAAAGAGATGCTTTCACATGGATTGCAACCTGATATATTAATTTGTAGATCAGATAATGTTATGTCTGATGAAGATAAAGAAAAAATAGCCCTATTCACAAATGTCCAGAAGAAGGCCGTAATATCAATGCCAAATGTAGATTCAATTTATAAGATTCCGTTAGAGCTAAATAATCAAAATGTAGATGAACTGGTTGTAAAAAAATTAGGACTCAAGTGCTCTAAGGCAGACCTCACTGATTGGAAAAAGGTCGTAGAAGCTGATCTGAATCCAAAAGGATTTGTAAGTATAGCTATGGTAGGTAAATACACAGAACTCGTTGATGCCTATAAATCTTTAAATGAAGCTTTAAAGCATGGTGGTCTTCAGCACCAATTAAAGATTAATATTGATTATGTTGATTCTGAAACTCTTAATAAGAATAATGTTGCAAAGCTTCTAGAAGGTTTTGATGCAGTTTTAGTACCTGGTGGCTTTGGAGAAAGAGGAATTGAGGGGATGATACTGGCGGCTAAATACGCGAGAATGAATAGGGTACCTTACCTTGGTATCTGCCTAGGCTTACAAGTAGCAGTAATTGAATTTGCAAGAAATGTTCTTAAATTAAAAGATGCCAACAGCAGTGAATTTAATGAAAACACTAACCACCCAGTTATCGGTTTAATTCATGAATGGATTGACTCGGACGGGTCTGTAGAAAAAAGAGATGTAACTTCAGATTTAGGCGGCACCATGAGGTTGGGGTCTCAAGAGTGTTTATTGTCAGCAGAATCTATAACTAGATCTTTGTATAATAAAGATATAATCAAAGAAAGGCACAGGCATCGCTATGAGGTCAATAACAATTATGTAGATAATCTTTCTTCTTCAGGGCTAAACGTAGTTGGTAGATCAAAGGACAAGAATCTGGTTGAGGTAGTTGAGCTAGCGAATCACCCTTGGTTTGTTGCATGTCAATTCCATCCTGAATTTACTTCAAATCCTAGAGAGGGTCACCCTTTATTTTCCGGGTTTATAAAAGCTGCTGAAGAGTCGAAGAAACAGTCAGAGATTAAGATATGAATAGAGTTCAAGTAAAAGACTTAATTATTGATAATGATAAACCGTTCACATTAATTGCAGGACTTAATGTACTTGAATCTAAAGAAATAACGGAACAGGTGATTTCAGAATGTGTAAAAGTCTCTAAAGAATTAGGAATACCTTATATTTTTAAAGCTTCTTATGACAAGGCCAATCGATCTTCTGTAGATTCTTACAGAGGTCCTGGGGTAGAAAAAGGTATTGAAATATTATCCGACTTAAAAGATAAGCATGATGTTCCTATTATCTCTGATGTTCATAATGAAAGAGAAGTTGAGATTGTAAAAGATGTTCTTGATGTCATACAAATACCTGCTTTTTTATGTAGACAAACAGACTTAGTTGGGAAGATTGCGAGGACTGGACTTCCAGTTAATATAAAGAAAGCGCAGTTTATGTCGCCCTCCGATATTGAGAATGTTATTACTAAATTTAAAAGTTTTGGAAACGAGAAACTTTTATTATGTGAAAGAGGAACATCTTTCGGTTATAACAATCTCATTGTTGACATGATAGGACTTGCTAATCTTAAATCTTATAATCATCCTGTTATTTTTGATGTAACTCATTCACTTCAAAAACCAGGAGGTTTGGGAGATAAAACTGCAGGAAGAAGAGAAAATGTTCTAGATTTAGCTAAGTCTGGTATGGCTTTGGGTCTTGCAGGGCTATTCTTAGAAACTCACCCTGATCCTGATCAAGCTAAATGTGATGGTCCTTGCGCATTGCCGTTAAGTTATTTAAAAGAATTTCTTTCTCAAATTAAATCTTTAGATGATTTAGTAAAATCATTTGAAGCACTTGACTTAGAATAGAATGTCGAAAAATTCTATAAAACATATTAAAGCCTATGAAGTATTGGATTCTAGAGGTAATCCTACTGTTGCAGCAGAAGTTACTTTATCCAATGACATGCGATCAATGGCTTTCGTGCCGTCTGGAGCTTCAACTGGTAAATATGAAGCCATAGAGAAGAGAGATATAGATAATTCAAGGTATTTTGGTAAAGGTGTACTTGAAGCAGTAGACACCATCAATACAGATATAAATTTGATTCTTCAAGGCAAAGATCCTTCTGCTATAAAAGAAATAGATAATCTCTTAATAGAGTCTGACGGGACAACAAATAAAAGAAATTTTGGAGCTAATGCAATACTTGGCGTCTCAATGGCTTGTTCAAAAGTAGCTGCTCAAATGCAAAACATGGAGCTATATGACTTTATTCATCTTAAAGCTAAAGAAGATTTTGATTGCAATACTACACAAAAGCTTCCAGTCCCTATGATGAATATTCTTAATGGGGGAGCTCATGCAGATAATCCGATTGATTTTCAAGAGTTTATGATTCAACCAAGAGGATTTGAGTCTTTCTCAGATTCTTTGAGATCTGGAGTAGAAATTTTTCAAACCCTGAAGGGAATACTTAAGGATAAGAATCTAAGTACCGCAGTTGGAGATGAAGGTGGTTTTGCACCAAATCTAGATTCTCCTAAAGTTGCTTTGGATTTAATAATGCAATCCATTGAAAAATCAGGCTATATGCCGGGAGAGCAGGTCTTCCTTTGCCTGGATGTTGCAGCAACAGAATTCTATAAAGACTCAATCTATAACATGAAGGGCATGAATCAAGAATTTACTTCCGATGATATGGTTTCGTATTTAAAGGATTTAAGGTCAAATTATCCTATCTCATCTATCGAAGATGGTCTTGATCAAGACGATTGGCAAGGGTGGATCAATTTAACTTCAAGAATTGGAGAAGACACGCAAGTAGTAGGAGATGACCTCTTTGTGACTAATTCTCTAAGAATAAAGGAAGGGATTGAAAAAAAGGCTGCTAATGCAGTTTTGGTAAAGTTAAATCAGATAGGAACTCTTTCTGAAACAATAGATGCTATTCAGACTGCCTCAAGCCATAATTTTGATTCAATTATTTCTCATAGATCTGGTGAGACGGAAGATTCTTTCATAGCTGATTTTTCAGTAGCTATGGGAACTGGCCAGATTAAAACTGGGGCTCCTTCAAGGTCGGATAGGGTATCTAAATACAACAGACTTCTTTTAATTGAGAAGCAATCATCTTTATGCTTCGGTTAGTTGTATTCTTAAAAAAAGTAGCTTTTAAAGACTTTAGGTTCTATGCGACTATTTCCTTTCTATTTTTAATCATTTTCTTTACTCAAAAGAATTTATGGTTTGGAGATCAAAGTAAGGCTGATTTAAGAAACTTAGAAAAAGAGATAATAATACTATCTGAGGAAAGACTTAAACTTGAAAATCAAAATAAACTCCTTGAAGAAGAAAAAATTAAGCTTAGTTCAGGGAGGGAAGCTATAGAAGGCTTGGCAAGATCTGAACTTGGTTTAATTAAACCGGGTGAGAGATTTTACATTTTTGAGCCTGTTAAGCAGGAAGACATATCCAAAAAACCAGAAATAAATTGATTAACCCATTTGTAGCTATATTGCCTTCAGCAGGTTTAGGTGAGAGATTTAACTCTGATAAACCTAAGCAGTATTCTTTGATTGGCAGTAAAACCGTTATGGAATTTAGCTTAGAACCCTTATTAGATTTTTCTGAATGCCTAGGGATTTGCATACCAGTGTCAGAAAATGATAGTTATTGGAAGTCTCTTGATATAGCAAATAATCCCAAGATAAGTTTTATTGAAGGTGGAGAAACTAGACTATCGTCAGTGCAGCTCGCTGTTAATTATTGGAAGTCTTCTTCATTAGATTATATGAATATATTGATCCATGACTCTGTAAGGCCTTGTGTAAGAAGTTCGGATATTAGGGCTATGCTAGAAAGTTTTTCTATTAGTGGAGATCAAGGCGCTATACTTAGCAGCCCTGTCACAGATACCCTAAAAGAAGCTTATGAAATTGATGGTTACATAAAAAAAACTATTGATCGGAAAAATCTTTGGAAGGTTTTTACTCCTCAGATTTTTGAAAAAAGAGTTCTTGAAGAAGCTTTTAATAATTTAAAAGAGGAACAAAATTTTACTGATGAATCTGGAATGGTAGAAGAATCTTTTGGAAAAATAAAAACTTATAATGGAGCTCCTGATAATATTAAGATTACTTTCTCTGAAGATATGAATTTAGCAAAATCAATATTAATTACGCAAGGGAGAATAGCTGAATGAAAATAGGCCATGGGTACGATGCTCATAGATTAGTTTCTGGTACGGGTGTAACTCTTGGAGGAGTTTCTATTACTTGTGACTATTCAATAGAAGCGCATTCCGATGGAGATCTTATTGTTCATGCCTTAATTGATGCTCTCCTTGGAGCTGCAGGTTATGGGGATATTGGAACTTTCTACCCTTCTAATAATAATAAATTTAAAGATATATCAAGTAGAGAGCTTTTGAGAAACGTGGTTTCTAAGTTAAACAACAATAATTTGTATGTTCAGAATGTCGACATAACTTTTATAGGCCAAGAGCCTCAGCTAAATCAATTTATAGATTTAATAAAAGAGAATTTATCAAAAGATTTGTGTGTAGATATCGAATCAGTTAATTGCAAGGCCACAACAACAGATTTCCTTGGATTTGAAGGAGAGAAAAAAGGTTTGTCTTGTCATGCAGTCGCTTTAATAGATTAAATCTATGCTAAAAATTCTTATTTCAAATGATGACGGAGTAGATGCTCCGGGTATTAATTGCCTGTATGATCATTTAAAGGAAATTGCAGAAGTTTTTGTTGTTGCTCCTGAAACAAATCAAAGCGGTTCTGGTTCATCTCTTACTACAAATAGACCAATGAAGGTTAAGGATTTCAAGGAGAATTTTAAGTCTCTAAACGGAAAGCCTGTTGATTGTGTTCATTTAGGAATACATGAAATTTGTCCTTGGAAGCCAGATTTAGTTATTGCAGGTATAAATTTAGGTGCAAATATGGGAGAAGATATTTTGTATTCTGGAACTGTAGGGGCTGCGTTAGAAGCATCAGAATTGCCACTTCCCTCAATAGCTATATCTGCAGCTGCCTTCGGGCAGCCTGGCTCAAGGGAAGAAGTGGAACCTAACTATGAGACAGCAGCGCAATTAGCTAAACAAGTTGTTCATCATATAAAGTCTTTAGCCATAAATCCCTGCATTACCTTAAACATTAATGTTCCTAATGTTCCGTATAGAAAAGATTTAAAGTTGGTTCATACTAAAATAGGTACTTGGGGACCTAGAAACCCTCCTAATAAGATTAGGAATTCAAAGGGGAATGTAGAGTATTGGACTTCACATCGTGATAATTATCCTTCAAATGATTCTGAATCTGATATAGCCACTTTAGAACGAAATGAAGTCTCGATTACTCCTATTTCACCTAATTTTCTATCTAAAGATTCCTTGGATGTTTTAGGTGGATGGTTAAAGGGAGCTATTAATTCATGAGTGCCCAAGAAAAAATACTAGGAAAAGGTATGACTTCCCTTAGAACTAGACAGCGTTTAGTTGAGCGCTTAACAAACCAAGGGATAAGTGATGTGAGGGTTTTGGAGGCCATGAGGGACACCCCAAGGCATTTATTTCTTGACGAAGCTTTAGCCTCAAGAGCATACGAAGACTTAGCCTTGCCTATAGGTCATCAACAAACTATTTCTCAACCTTATATAGTTGCTAAGATGACGGAAGCGCTAATTCAAGGAGAAAAATTATCTTCAAAGCCTTTAGAAACTGTTTTAGAGATAGGGACAGGTTGTGGATATCAAACCGCTATTCTTTCTAAATTTTCTGATAGGGTAATTAGTGTTGAAAGAATTAAACCCCTTCATGAAAAAGCAAAATTTATACTTAAAGCTTTAAAAATACGAAATATTGAGCTATTTCATGATGATGGTTCTAGATTGGAGAAGATAACAAAAAAATACGATGCAATTTTATCAGCAGCAGCTCCCTTAGCTGCGCCAGAATATTTATATAAATCTCTTAAATTAGGAGGAAAACTTATTATTCCTATTGGCAATGCATTTAGTCAAAAACTAACCCTTATAACTAGAATAAGTATAAAAGAATTTAAAACAGAAGAGCTAGAAGAAGTGCTTTTCGTACCTCTTTTAACAGGACTTGTTAATTAATAATTGATGAAAAATTATCTCAATATTTTTCTTAAAGGCTTTGCTATGGGGATAGCTGAGATTATTCCTGGAATATCTGGAGGGACTGTCGCTTTAATTTTAGGGATTTATCATAGATTAATTAAGGCAATAAGTGAGTTTAATCTTGGTTTTTTAATTCAGATAAAATCTGGTGAATTTAAAAATGCTTTCAAGAAAATAGATTTCTATTTCTTATTGGTCATGGCCTTAGGTATGATGTCTGCTGTTTTTCTGCTATCAAACCTAATAACTTACTCTTTAACTTTTTACCCTGTTTTTTTTAAATCTGTTTTATCTTCTTTGCTCTTCTGTTCATTATTTATAAACCCGATAAGGCCAAAAGGAATAAATAAGAATTTTTTATTTGGATTAATAATATCAGCATCCGTTGCTTTTATTTTTTTTGCAGTTCCATCTTCTAATCCTTCTAATATTGGTCTAGTTTATTTATTCTTCTGTGGATTTATTGCAATCTGTGCATTGGTGCTTCCAGGCATATCAGGAAGTTTTATTCTGTTACTGTTAGGTGTTTATCCAACTGTTATAAGTGCCGTAAGAGATTTTGATATATCCATCCTTTCTGTTTTTGTTCTTGGGTGTGCTGTTGGTCTATTTTCAAGTGTAAGAGTTATTAGAAGTCTTTACGAAAAAAAAGAAGACCTTCTTTTAAGTACTTTTTTTGGATTAATATTATTTAGTATTCCTATTATCTGGAAAGGAAGTGCTTTTACGATAGATTTTCCTCAACTTTCTGAGAGTTTATTTTCTATTTTGGGAGGTTTATTAATTGGTTCTTTACTAGTTTTTACTTTAAATAAGGCTAGAGAATAATTATCTCTCAATATAATTAAATTTATTCTTTACCTCTCTCCATTGATCTGAGTCTTCTAAAGGAGCTTTTTGCTCAACAATATTAGGCCACTCCATACAAAGTTCGGCATTTAATTCAATGTAAGGTATTTGGTCATCAGGTACTTCATCTTCTGAAAAGATTGCATCTAGCGGACATTCAGGCTCACAAAGAGCACAATCTATACATTCATCTGGATTAATGACAAGCATATTTGGTCCTTCATAAAAGCAATCTACAGGACAAACCTCAACACAGTCTGTTAATTTACATTTCACACAAGAATCGGCAACTATAAATGTCATATTAGTTAATTTAAGAACCAATTTTATCAGTTAAAGTATTCTACGTAACTAGTATCTAGACAAAGACTTCATTTCTGTTTTAATTAACCTCTTTTTAATTTAGGGTAAAATTTTGAATTTTGACAAACTTGAATTCTTAAGTGCAGAGTTAGGAGAGCTGCTTTTCGAAAGAAAGCTCTTTTTTACATCGGCTGAATCTTGTACAGGAGGTTGGGTAGGCCAATCAGTTACTGGCGTCCCTGGAAGTTCAAGGTGGTATGGAGCAGGTTTTATTACTTATTCAAACATAGCTAAAATAAATATTTTAGGTGTTAAAAAAGAAACTCTAAATAATTTTGGAGCTGTTAGTGAAGAGGTTGTAAAAGAGATGGTAAAGGGTGCTTTAAATAAAAGTGGGGCTCAAATAGGTGTTGCTATAAGTGGTATTGCAGGACCGGGCGGTGGTTCAGAACAAAGACCTGTTGGTACTGTATGTATAGCCTGGCTATTAGAAGGAAAGGAAATTGTTAGTTCAACAGAACATTTTTTAGGAAACAGGAATGAGGTAAGATGGGCTTCGGTAGAGTGTGCCTTAGTCCATTCAATAAGGTTGATAAAGGAAAATTAGATAGTACTGTTTATTTATACAGTATTTTGTATAATAGCCATAATAATTCATTTGGAGAAAGATTATGGCTCAAAAGAAGGTGACAGATATTAAAGAAAACGATAAAACAAAAAAGCTTGACACAGCACTCGGTCAAATAGAAAGACAATTTGGAGCTGGTACAGTTATGCGTATGGGTGATAAGGAACATCAACAGATGCCTTCTATTCCTACAGGATCATTAGGTCTAGATATTGCTCTTGGTATAGGAGGATTGCCGAAAGGCAGAATAGTAGAGATTTATGGGCCAGAGTCTTCAGGGAAAACAACCTTAACCTTAGAAGTTATAGCGCAATGTCAGAAATTGGGAGGCACCGCAGCTTTTATAGATGCCGAGCATGCTTTAGATCCAATATATGCTGAGAAATTAGGGGTTAATGTTGATGACTTATTAGTTTCTCAACCCGATACTGGAGAACAAGCATTAGAAGTTGCTGACATAATGATAGCTTCTGGTGGCATAGACATATTAGTCATCGACTCGGTGGCAGCCCTTGTACCTAAAGCTGAAATTGAAGGAGAGATGGGAGATCACCATGTTGGTTTACAAGCTAGGCTTATGTCTCAAGCTCTAAGAAAAATGACAGGGAACGTCCAAAAATCTAACACATTAGTAATTTTTATTAACCAGATCAGATATAAAATCGGTGTTATGTTTGGTAGCCCTGAGACTACGTCTGGCGGTAATGCATTGAAGTTTTATGCCTCAGTAAGACTGGATATTAGAAGAATTGGTACTGTAAAGGATGGAGACGAAGCTGTTGGCAATGAAACTAGGGTGAAAGTTGTTAAGAATAAGGTTTCACCTCCATTTAAGCAGGCAGAATTTCAAATCCTTTATAATAAAGGTATTAATAGATTGGGTGAGATAATTGACAGAGGAGCTGATCTTGACATTATTGAGAAGGCAGGTGCTTGGTATAGCTATAACGGAGAGAAGATAGGTCAAGGTAAAGCTAATTCAATTGAATTCTTAGAAGCCAATCCAAAATTACGTGACACCATAGAGAAGCAAGTTTTAGAAGCTATAAATAATAAAGACTAGAAGCTCTCATAGGGTTTTCTTTTGCTGTTTTTAGTAGAGAATCGTCCTCTACAAAAGCTTCTTATCCTACGAGAGGATGTTTTTTGTTACATAGATTGCCATCAGAGCAGTAGGTAATATATCTTTAAAATAGAATTTATTTGAACTAATATCAGTAAACTAAAATATATCTAAGAAGGAGAAAAAATGGGAAATGCATATATAGTAGGTGCAGTAAGAACACCGGGTGGAAGAAAAAACGGAAAATTAAGTAATTGGCATCCTTCTGATTTAGGAGCCTTAGTTCTAGATGAGTTGGTAGAAAGAACTGGAGCAAAAGGAGAATTAATAGACGATGTTATTTTTGGTTGCGTAAGTCAAGCGGGAGCACAATCAGGTAATGTTGCTAGAAATGCTGTTCTTGGATCTTCTTTACCGGAATCAGTTCCTGGTACTACAGTAGATAGACAGTGTGGATCCTCTCAACAAGCTATTCATTTTGCAGCCCAAGCAGTTATGTCTGAAACGCAAGATATCGTTATAGCTGGCGGCGTGGAAGTTATGAGTCAAGTTCCTATAGGTGCTGCTATTGTTGATAGTTACAAGGCAGGTCATGGTCAGCCATTTGATGGAAAAGGTATGACTAAAAGATATCCGGGCGTTCAGTTTAGTCAATTTGCTGGAGCAGAGATGATAGCAGAAAGATGGAATCTATCTAGAAAGCAGTTAGACGCATTTGCCTTTACTAGTCATCAAAAAGCTATTAATGCAACTGAGGAAGGTTACTTTGATAGAGAAATTGTTCCTGTAGAAGGAGATCTTCCTTCTGGAGAAAAGGAAATGGTAACCGTTGATGAGGGTATAAGATTTGATGCTAGTCCGGAAAGCCTATCAGGCCTCAACGCTTTGTCAGAAGATGGAGTGTTAACTGCCGGAACTTCAAGTCAAATTTGTGATGGAGCAGCAGCTATTATGATCGTCAATGATTCAGGATTAGAAAAGCTAGGCATAAAACCAAGGGCAAAAATTATAGCATTAGCGCTGGCAGGTGATGATCCAGTTATTATGCTCACAGGTCCTATTCCTGCTTCTAAGAACGTTTTAAATAAAGCAAAACTGTCTATTGAAGATATTGATCTTTATGAAGTTAATGAAGCTTTTGCTCCGGTGCCTTTAGCATGGGCTCACGAATTAGGCGCTGATCTAGATAAACTAAATGTAAATGGTGGCGCTATGGCTCTAGGACATCCTTTAGGTGGCACCGGCGCTAAATTAATGACAACTCTTTTGCACGAGTTAGAGAGAAGAGAAGCCAAGTATGGTTTGCAAGCAATATGTGAAGGCGGTGGAACAGCTAATGCTATGATTATAGAGAGGCTTAGCTAATTTCAGATAATCTTTTAATAATATCTTGAGGAGAAATTCTTTCTGTTTTCTCTTCTAGTCTGACTTTAATTTCTACTTTATTATCTTCAGTAGATTTATCACCAATAATTATCATTATTGGTATGCCTATTAATTCCATATCAGTAAATTTAACTCCAGGTCTTTTGTTTCTATCATCCCAAAGAACATCTATTCCGTTCGAAATCAAGAGATGGTAAACCTCTTTACAAGTATTATTAATGTTCTCTTTATTCTTAGGATTGGCTTCAACAATAACAACTTCATAAGGGCATAAAGATTTTGGCCATATAATTCCTTTTTCGTCATGATTTTGCTCTATTGATGCTGCAATTATTCTAGACGCTCCGATACCATAACAACCCATTTCAGGGTATATGTCTCCATCTTCTCCTTGGACTCGTAGTTTTAAGCTTTCTGAGTATTTTTTTCCTAGCTTAAAAATATGCCCAACTTCTATACCTCTTTTTAATAATAAATTACCTTTACCATCAGGACTTGGTTTCCCTTTAAGTGAATTTGGGTCTTGCTCATCTTGAAGTTCAATAAGCAATTCGGCATTAATTGCATAATCACTAGAATCACTAAAAGCTAATAAATCTTCTCCCGAGTCAGCCAGTACATGAAATTCTTCAGAGTCTGAACCTCCTATAGCACCGCTATCTGCTTTAACAATACGATAATCAAGGCCTAGGTTTTCAAATATATTTATATAAGTTTCTTTCATGGTTAAATAACTCTTGTCCATACCATCTGCAGATAGATCAAATGAATAAGCATCTTTCATTATGAATTCTCTGGACCTCATGACACCAAATCTAGGTCTTATCTCATCTCTAAATTTAGTTTGTATTTGGTATAGTGTTATCGGAAGTTCTCTATGACTCTTTATTACATTTCTGCATAAATCAGTAATCACTTCTTCGTGAGTAGGCCCTAAACAGAAGCCTCTCCCATGTCTATCTTCAAACACTAGAAGCTCCTTTCCATAGTGTTGTATCCTGCCTGATTCTTCCCATAAAGATTGAGGTTGCACCATGGGCATAAGTATTTCTTGGGCCCCTGCAGCATCCATTTCTTTCCTAAGTATTTCTTCCACTTTTCTTAGAACTCTTTTACCGGTAGGAAGCCAGTTATATATACCTGCAGCAACTTGACGAATTAATCCTGCTTTTACCATAAGTTGATGACTGATAGTTTCAGCATCTGAAGGATTTTCTCTTTGCGTTGAGAGCAGTAAATTGCTTGTTTTCATAGTTAACTCTGATTCTAGCATATCAGTATTAGTTAACTAGGAATTAGGCTTATGTTGCTATAATTACTTTAAAGAAAAAACTAAATTAAGATTTATATACTTTATTTAAGTTAGAAAACTTAAAATACAAAAAAATGCCTACTTATATCTTCAAAAATAAAAAAACAGAAGAAGTGTTTGAGCTGTATATGCGTATTTCTGAATTAGATGCATACAAAGTTAATAATCCTGACTTAAAGCAAATTCCAACAGCACCGAACTTTAGATTAAAAGGAACAGGTTGGTATGAAACAGATTTTAAGACAGGAAATAAAAAGAATATTGCTAAGAGTGATAACGATAGTCAGGACAATAAAAAGAATTCTGAAAAGAATAAACCAGCTAAAGAGAAGATTGAAGCACCAAGCTCAAAAAATTAGATAAGGCTTATATTATGATATTTAGAACTCATTATTGCGGACTAATAGATAAACAAGATGCGGGTCAAGAGGTTCTAATCGTAGGATGGATTCATAGAAGAAGAGATCATGGTGGGGTTATTTTCTTTGATATGAGAGATGAAACAGGTCTAGTTCAGGTTGTTTATAATCCAGATAATAAAGAAACGTTTGCTTTAGCGGAAAGCTGTAGAGCTGAATTTGTTTTATTATCTAAGGGTATTGTAAGGGAAAGACCTGAAGGAACTATTAATCCAGATCTTGCTTCTGGAGAAATTGAAATTATTGCTTCGGAATTAACAATATTAAACACGTCCTTAGCTTTGCCTTTCCAGCTAGATGAACATGCATCTGTTGGAGAAGAAACCCGTTTAAAATATAGATTTCTTGACCTCAGGAGAGAGGCAATGCAGTCTAATATTAGATTAAGAGCAAAAGTCTCTCATTCTTTAAGAAATGTCTTAAACGAAGAAGGCTTTTTAGAAATAGAAACGCCCTTATTAACTAAGGCAACTCCCGAAGGGGCTAGAGATTATCTTGTTCCAAGCAGAACTTACCCGGGGTCTTTTTTTGCTTTGCCGCAGTCTCCGCAATTATTTAAACAAACTCTTATGGCCTCTGGTTTTGAGAAATACTATCAATTTGCCAGATGTTTTAGAGATGAAGATTTAAGAGCTGATAGACAACCAGAGTTTACCCAGGTTGATATAGAGAGTGCTTTTGTAGATGCAAATGACATAATTAATACAGTTACGAGAATAATTTCTAAAGTATTCAAAGAGACTTTGAAGGTTGATTTAGAGGATTTTCCTCATCTTACTTATGCAGAAGCTATAGAGAAATACGGTACTGATAAACCTGATCTGCGTAATCCATTAGAGTTTGTAGAAGTTAAGGATCTGTTTATTAATTCAGATTTTAAGGTTTTTAGCGAGCCAGCTAATTCGGATGATAGTAGGATTGCAGCACTCTGCATTCCTATGGGGGGGTCTCTTTCTAGGAAAAAAATAGATGATTACACTGACTTTGTGGGTACATTTGGTGCCAAGGGTCTTGCATATATTAAGGTTGATGATCCTTCTAAAGGGAAAGATGGACTTCAATCTCCTATTATAAAATTTATAGATGAAAGTATTATTGAGAAACTTCTAGTAAGTTTAGATGTCAAAGAAGGAGATATTATTTTTTTTGGGGCCGGTAAAAGGAAGGTAGTAAATGATTCCTTATCTGCTCTTAGAGATTTAGTTGCTCGAGATTTAGAATTATTGACTTCAGAATGGGCGCCTTGTTGGATCGTTGATTTTCCTATGTTTGAGATTGCCAGTTCTGGGCTTATAACTCCTTTGCACCATCCTTTTACTGCACCTAGGTGCTCTATAAAAGAATTAATAAAAGATCCACTTTTAGCTTTAACAGATGCATACGATATTGTTCTAAATGGTACTGAACTCGGGGGAGGTTCAGTAAGAATACATGACCATGAAATGCAATCTGCTGTACTTAAAATTTTAAATATCAACCAAGAGGAGGCTGAAGAAAAATTTGGTTTCTTAATATCAGCCCTTAAACACGGGTGCCCTCCACACGCAGGATTAGCCATAGGGTTTGATAGATTAATAATGTTAATGACAAAATCAGATTCCATAAGAGATGTGATTGCATTTCCTAAAACGCAGACGGCTTCTTGTTTGATGACCAATGCACCAGGTCCAGCATCTTTGGAACAATTAGATGAACTGCACTTAAAGATTCAAGACCTAAATAAGGAGACTTAAAGTGGCTGGACACTCTAAATGGGCCAATATAAAGCATAGAAAAGGCCGTCAAGATGCGAAGAGGGGAAAAATCTTCTCGGTATTAATTAGAGAACTTACTGTAGCTGCAAAACTCGGTGGTGGAGAAGCTGATGATAATCCAAGGCTCAGGACTGCAATAGATAAAGCTTTGGCTGCAAATATGACAAAAGATACGATTGAGAGGGCTGTTCAACGAGGAGCAGGGGGAGTAGATGGAGAAAATCTAGAAGAAGTTTCTTTTGAAGGATACGGACCAGGTGGTATAGCTATATTAGTTGAATCTATGACTGATAATAATAACAGGACGGTAGCTGAAGTTAGACATGCTTTCACAAAAGCTGGAGGTAACTTGGGTACAACAGGTTCCGTTAGTTATCTTTTTATTAAAAAAGGAATGATACAAATTGGCTCGGGCGGAGATGAAGAATTAATTATGGAACTGGCTATAGATTCAGGGGCAGAAGATATGGAAGTAAGCAATGAAGGCTTAATATCAATTTCAACAAGGCCTGATGATTATGAGAATATTAGAAAGTGCCTCACTGGTAATTCTATTGAATTAACTAATTCTGAAATTTCTTTGGTACCAGAAACAACAGTATCTTTAGATTTAGAAACTTCCCTGAAAGTATTTAGACTGTTAGAAGCTCTTGAAGATCTGGACGATACGCAAAGTGTTCATTCTAACGCTGATTTTCCAAATGAAATGATGGAGCATTTAGACTCTTAATGACTAATTCACGAAATAAAGGTGCTTCTTTTGAGCGTGAAATAGCTAACCTGCTCACAAATGATCTTGGTTTAGAAAAGAACATAAGAAGAATACTTGAACAAACACGAGAGAAACATCTTCCAGATCTTATGATTGGACAATGGTATATAGAATGTAAAAGATATGCTTCAGGAGCAGAACCTTTAGAAGCTTGGTGGCAACAGGTTCTGGATGCAACCAAAACGAAGGGAATACCAGCATTGGTGTATAAATTTGATAGACGCCCAATTAAAGTTAGAGTTCCTCTTGGTGCCATTAATCCAGCTCTTCATTTAGACTCACCTTTTAATGCTGATTTACTATGGGATGATTTTATTTTTTTATTAAAGGAACTCTATAGAGAGGACATAGAAGCTCACGATCTAGAGAATTAATGCATCAATATAAGTTAAGAGTGTACTACGAGGACACAGACGCCCAGGGTGTTGTTTATTACGCTAATTATTTAAAATTTTTCGAGAGAGCCAGAACAGAGTTTTTAAGAACTGCAGGTTATGAACAACACGCTCTACTGGAAGCAGGAGCTATATTTATAGTCAGAGATCTTGACCTTTTTATTCAGAAACCGGCAAGATTAGATGATGAAATAGCCGTTAGAACCAAGCTTATAAAATTAGGTAAAGTTTCATTTGATTTTCAGCAAGAAGCTTACAAGGGTGATATGCTACTTTGTAGTGGTAATATTAGATGTGGGTGTGTTGATGGTACTAAGTTTACTCCTTATGCACTTCCCTCAAAATTGTATTCAAGAATGAAAAAATTACTCTAATCTCTTAATATTTATTAATTATGGATGCTTCAATATTAACTTTATTTTTAAACGCAAGTTTTGTAGTCAAATCAGTAATTGTTATATTAATAGCCGCGTCAATAATATCGTGGATGATTATTTTTGAGAGGTGGATCTTTATCAGCAGATCAAAAGATAATTTATCTTCATTCGAAGATCTCTTTTGGTCTGATTTAGGTGTAGAAGCTCTTCTAGAAATGGGTGATGATGAGACCCATGTTCCATTTGGGGCAGAATGTATTTTTAGATCCGGTTATATGGATTATAAAAGACTAAGCTCTCAAGACTTAGAAGCAGATGTAGTTATGGAAAGTGTTTTAAGGAATATGAAAGTTTCTCTATCAAAGGAGCAAATGCTTTTAGAGAAACACCTTCCTTTTCTAGCCACTGTTGCATCCGTTAGTCCTTACATAGGTTTATTAGGTACCGTGTGGGGAATAATGAATTCTTTTAGGGGTCTTGCCGGCGCAAATCAAGCGACATTAGCAGCTGTAGCTCCTGGCATATCAGAAGCATTGATCGCAACTGCCGTAGGTCTTTTAGCTGCTATTCCAGCATTAATAGCTTATAACCGCTTTATATCTGAAAGCGACTATCTTTTATCATGCTATGAAAGTTTTATGGATGAATTCGCAGCTGTATTGCACAGAGAAATACACTCTAGGTAATTAATATGTTGAAGAGAAGAAGAAACTTGATTTCAGACATCAATGTAGTTCCTTACATTGATGTGATGTTAGTGTTGCTGGTTATTTTTATGGTTGCTGCACCTTTAATGGTTCAAGGCATCTCTATCAATTTACCCGAAGTATCATCCGATGCTCTTCCTGTAGAAAAATCTGAACCTCTCATAATTTCAATAAGGTCAGATGGGTCTTTTTTCTTAGAAATTGATGCCACCAGAAATAAAGCCCTAAACCTTGAAGAGATTTCTCAAGAAATTGCAAAAATATTGAAGGCTGACAAGGATATGCAGGTTGTTATAAGGGGGGATGGAGAGGTTAAATATGAGAGTGTGATGTTGCTAATGTCTCAGCTTCAACAGCTTGGTTCAAAGAATATAGGTTTAATAACCAAGCCCCCTAAAACAAATTAATGCAGAACCTTTTTGCAGGATTTTTTGTTTCTATGTTAATTCATATTGGATTAGTTTTATCTTTATCTAATATTTTTAATATAGATTTACTGGCTTTTCAGGCTGATTACTCTCAACCGATTCCTGCTTATTTAGTTTATGAGAAGCCTAAATTAGTTTCTAAGAAAGAAAACAAAATTTTTATAAAAAAAATATCAATAGAACCCAATTCACAAATAGATATTAAGGAAATGGTCTTAAAGGCAGACGAAGAGATCCTTGCCTTAGAGAGCAAAGCAAGTAAAACCACTACTTTTTCTCAAAAGAAGACAAATCTAAATCAACAGAATCAGATTTTACTTTTTTCTTCTATTATAGAGGAACAGATTAGAGCGGTTTGGAAAAAACCAATAGTATCCGAAAAGTTTAGTGTTGAACTTATACTTTCTCTGGTACCGACAGGTGAAATTTTAGATGTAAAAGTTAAAAGATCTAGTGGCAGTGACGCTTTTGACCGTTCAGCATTGATAGCTGTGGCTAAAGTAAGAAAATTTGAAAATCTTAAAATGCCAGCGCATCTGTTTGATGACAACTTTCGAAATTTTACACTAGTATTTAAGCCTTACTGAAATGATGCAGAGTTTTTATAAGATAATTTATTTACTTCTGATTCTTTCAAGCACTTATCTTAGCTCTCAACTTAGAATAGAAATTACAGGAGGATCAGACGAGCCTATTAGGGTAGCCATGGTTCCTTTTGAATGGAAGCTTAATTCAGCTCCTTCCCACTATCTGCATGAAATAGTTAAAAAGGATTTAGAGTCTTTTGCTGAGTTTGCAGTCTTAAATCCAGAGGATATGTTGAGTTATCCTTCTTTGGAAGAAGAAATTTCTTATAGAGATTGGAGGTTGCTTAAAGTTGATTATCTAATAATAGGATCAGTTCTCAAGTCTGAAATTGAAGGGGAAGTAAACATTGCTTATTCCATACTAGATGTCTCTAGGCGAAAGAATATTCATAAAGCTTTAATAAAAGGCTCAGTTAAGTCATTAAAGAGAATGGGTCATAATATAAGCGATAGAATTTACCATAAGATAAATGGGATACCCGGAATTTTTTCTACAAGGATCGCTTATGTTGATAAGCCACTCTCAGATGCTGACAGTTATGATTTGAGGATTACTGATATAGATGGAGATGGAGATTTATCTTTATTCAAGTCCAATCAGCCAATACTTTCTCCCGATTGGTCTCCTAATGGTAAAGAAATAGCTTATGTGTCTTTTGAAGAAGGCACATCAAGAATTTATATACAAGAATTAGCTACTGGTAATAGAAGGGCGCTTAAACGTGAAAGGGGTATAAATAGCTCTCCTTCCTGGTCACCTAACGGTAACTACTTGTCAGCAGTTCTTTCTAAGGGAGATAATCCAGATATATATTTATATAATTTGAGAAGTAATGCTTGGACACCTCTCACTGGGCATTACGGTATTGATACAGAACCAGACTGGTCACCAGATGGAAAATCTCTAATCTTTACTTCTAATAGAAGCGGTTCGCCTCAAATATATGAGATTAATATTTCGTCTATGAGGATTAAGAGAAAAACATTTGAAGGAACTTATAATGCAAGAGCTAGGTACCTCCCAGATGGTAAGAATATAATCTATGTCCACAGAAGGAAGGGTGTATTTCATATAGCTTTACATAATTTAAGAACGGGTAAGATTTCTATACTCACAGACACTTTCTTAGATGAGTCGCCATCAGTTGCTCCGAATGGAAATGTGATTATTTATGCAACAAAAGATAGAGAGACTGACACGGATATTCTTGCAGGGGTTACCATAAATGGAAAAACTAGATTTATATTGCCTTCTGTATCCGGGGGAGCAAGGGAACCAGCATGGTCGCCAATATTAGACAAGTATTAAAATAAAGTATAATGATGAAAAGGAGATTGATATGACATTATTTCAAGAATTTTTGGCATTGGTAGCTATTATTTGTAGCTTAAGTGCCTGTACTAATACAACAATAGAAAGAACGAGTGATGCTACTGCAGTTCCTGCAATCGCCACTAGTACCTATTCTGAATCTAGCTTGGCTTCGTCAAGCACGGTTTATTTTAGTTACGACAACTACAACATTAATTCCACTGGTTCTGAAAAGATTAAAAGTCTTGCTTCGATAGTTAAAGAAAATGGACTTAACGTAAGAGTAGAAGGGCACTGTGATGAAAGAGGAACACGAGAATACAATTTAGCTCTAGGAGAAAAGAGAGCGAATGCAATTGCTGAACTGCTAATTATTAATGGAGTCTCTTCGAGTAATATAACTACCGTAAGCTATGGCGAAGAGAAACCTGAATCTAGAGGATCTAATGAAAAATCTTGGTCAAAAAATAGAAGAGCTCTTATTAAAACTTCTTAACTATTTATAAGCTATTGAAATTTCTTAGAACATTATTTTTATTCTTTTTTTTTCAATCCCCGTTCATTTTTTCTGATGAATCTGAAAACATTCAATTGCTTTATAAAAAAATTACTTTGTTAGAAGAAGAGATAGTTATTTTACGAAATCTAATTGAAGAAAATTCTTATCTTATTGAACGATTACAAGAATTAGACCAACAACGTTACTTGGATATAGATAAAAGGATTTATGAGTTGTCTTTAAACAATCATAGTGCAGAGTTGATTGAGTCAGATGAAGAAGTTATTTTGGGAGCTGATGAAATCATAAATTCTGATCTAGTTTTATTTAAAGAGGCATTAGAGTTGTTTGAAGGAGCTCTTTATGCAGAAGCTCTCGATAGATTTCGACAACTTATCATTAGTTCACCGGAAGGCGAGTATAGTCCAGATGCATATTTTTGGTCGGGAGAGTTGTTCTTAGCCCAAAGGATGTTAGAAGATGCAAGAGAAAGTTATTTAATTGTTATAGGTAAGTATTCAGAACATAAAAGAGCAGCAGACTCATATTATAAATTGGGTGAAATAGCGGTAAGCCTTGAAGACAATGTTGCAGCTGTCGAATACTTTGAATTTGTTATTGATAACTACCCGAATAGTGCAGCAATGCAGCTTGCAAAAAAATCTTTAGAAAAAATTCAAGAAGAGTCGAATTTAATTGAGTAAACCTATAAGATACGCTTTTTTTTTCGGGCCGTTAGCTCAGTCGGTAGAGCAGTTCGCTTTTAACGAATTGGTCCTGCGTTCGAGTCGCAGACGGCCCACCAGTTCCAAGCAATGAAGTTTTTTTTAATTGGTCTAGGAGGGGCTTTAGGTGCTCTTTCAAGGTCATATTTATCGGAAGTTATTGAAAAATTAAATTTCTTACCCATACCTACTGGAGTTTTATTAGTAAACTTTCTTGGCTGTTTCTTTCTTGGATTATTGATTAATTCCTTGGATCCTAAATATCATGAAATTTATCACCCTCTTATCTTTATTGGTTTTTTAGGAGCTTTTACTACTTTTTCAGCCTTCTCTAGAGAATCATTAGATTTATTGAATCAAGGCCAATTTTTTCTAGCTGTGGTTTATGTTGTTTTGACTGTTATCATCTGTCTTTTAGGTACTTGGGTAGGTATATTGATAACAAATAAATAATAGACTGCTTAATTTTATTGGTTATAGTCTTTGACTATGTATTTATTTCTGAAAGTTTTAATCACTTCTATTGTAATAGTCTTAATTTCAGAGATTTCAAGACGTTCAACAATATTTGCAGGCATATTAGCTTCTATCCCTCTTACATCTCTTTTGGCTATAAGCTGGATTTATATGGAAAGGCAGGACCAACTGGAGATAACACAATTATCATTCAATATAATGTTAATGATTCCACCTTCCCTAGCTTTTTTTGTTGTTCTCCCTTACTGCCTTAAATTAAAGATTGAATTTATTCCTTCATTATTTATTTCTATAATAGTCACAGCTTTAGTGTATTCACTTTACATTTATTTATTGGGGTTATTTGAGATTAGGCTAAAGTAGTTTTAAACTCTAGTTAACTATAGGAGGATAGATGAATTTATATATGGTGCATGTAGGTTTTTATGACCATTCAATAGGTGAGGGTATTTATGAATCTCATATTAACTATTTTACTGCTGGAGAAGACCCTAAAGATGCTAAAGCTAGAATCTTTTCCTTGAAGGAATTTCAAGATAAGAAGATGCATATTGATGGCATAAAAGAAATTTCTAGTGTTGATGGATATGAAGTCCAATTAGTTGAGTCCTCACAGGCTACAAAAGGAAAGGTTTTCTCTTATGATGAATCATCTAAATTATAATCTTATCCTTATAAAGATATAGATATATCAATTAACTTTAGAAATGTCAGACACACTCTTTCAAAAGATTATAGATAGGGAGATACCAGCTGAAATAGTTTATGAAGATGAACTATCCTTGGCCTTTAAGGACATCAACCCTGTTGCTCCAAATCATATATTAATAATACCTAAGAAGCATATTGCAAAAATAGCTGATGCTAAATTAGAAGACAAAGCCCTCTTGGGGCATTTAATGTATGTAGCTGGAGAGATAGCAAGAAAGCTTGGAATCGAAGATGCTTTCAGGTTGGTGGTTAATAATGGAGCAGATGCACAACAGACCGTTTTTCATTTGCACATACATCTCATTGCAGGACGACCTTTCAATTGGCCTCCGGGTTAATTAAGAGAATTCTTTAAGATCTTCTAGAGCTTGGTGTGCTCTTTCTATTCTGTCGTGGATAGATTCTGAAAGTTGAAAATTATTACCTGATAATTCTAATGCCCACTTTAGGTGTTTAATAGAAAGATCATAACTTCCAGTTAAATAGAAATATTCCGCTCTTGATTGATGCAATCCTATAATATTTTTATCTAAACCTTGAATTTCAGCTAACCAATACCATACTTGAGGATCGGTAGATCTAGTAAGTGATAATTTTCTTAAGACTTCTTCGGCTCGACCAAAATTTTGGTTATCCGTTAGTACTTTTGAGTAGAATACAGTAAGAGGGTAATTGTCAGGGTTTACTTCAAGCAAAGATTTAGCTAATGCTTCTGCTTCTAGATTATTTCCTTCTTTTATATGCACTTCAAGTAATAGCATCTGAAGTAACAGGTTTTCCTTATCCAAAGCTAAGGATTTTCTAGCAGAGTCTAGGGCATTTGAATGATCACCACTTTTGGATTGAGATAAAGCAAGGCCATACAATGATGAAATTTTTTGGCGCTTAGATTTAGCTCTTCTGAGATCTTGCTTAAATTGGGTAATTGATTGTCTTGGTTGTTTATTAAAATGGACTTTGGATCTATTCTTTACAAGATCATATTCCAGGTTATTTCTATAATTTATTCCACTAACTTCATCTGCTCTTATTCTTGAGTCGCTAATTCTTTTCTTGGTAAGAGGATGAGATCTAAGGAATTCTAGATTATCTGAACCTGATAATCTGCTAAGAGATTGAAGCAATTCAAACATATTTGCCATGCTCTGAGGGTTAAACCCTGCTCTTACTAGAGTTGAAAAACCAACCCTGTCCGCTTCTTGTTCATTGCCTCGGCTATATGCTAAAGATTGTTGGTTAATTGCTTGTTGACCAGCCAGAATAGCCTCAGGGCCCGTCGCTGCTGCTATAGCTACACTAGCTAGAATAAGAAGAGCATTAGCAAGGCTTCTATCTTTTTGTCTTTGTAATCTTCTTGCAAAATGTCTTTGACTTAAATGTGCCAATTCATGAGCTAAAACTGAAGCAAATTCACCTTCAGTCTCAGCATGGAATAATAGACCGCCATTAATTCCAATAACACCACCAGGTGCGGCAAAAGCATTTACTGATCTTTGATCTATTAAAGTTACTTCAAGCCTCCTATCTTTCAATTGACTGTATTCTGCAAGTCTATAAATTAAATGCTCTACATAATCTTGAGTAACCGGGTCGTTATATTCAGGAAGGCTTCTTCTCAATTGAGCCATATAAAGCCTTCCTAATTTAAACTCTGAGGCAATTGAGATTGCAGAAGACGAAGCATTTCCTAGCTCAGGCAACGTTTCCTCTTCTGGAATGATCAGAAAAGGAGTAGCCATAAGAAACATAAGAATAGTCAGTTTCATTGATTTAATAATTTCTATCATATTTATCTATCAAGGTATAATAATTAAATACCTTGTAGTAAATCTATAACTTTTTTGACAACATATAAATAAGCAAGTTCCTGACATCAATTATGAGAGACCTATTAAATAAATTTATAGCTAGATTCTTCTCCAATGAAGAGTCTGTATATTTTGGGTTTTTACTCTTTTCTTCTTTTATTTTTTTTGTTTTATTTGGAGATATTCTGTTTCCTGTTTTTCTTAGTATAGTTATAGCTTTTTTATTGAATGGTTTATTAAGAACTTTTAAATCATTCAAAGTTTCCCATAGGATTTCACTCTCATTAACTCTGATAATCTTCTTTGGGCTCTATCTAGGAATATTTTTAGCCCTGCCTTCTATAGGAGCTCAAATTAATTCTTTACTTCAGAAATTACCTGTAATAGTAGTTGCCTTCCAAGATACTTTTAATGGTTTGTCTGAGACATATGGGGATATATTTTCAAAAGAAGATATTAATAGTCTTTTTTTAAACTTTACTGCTCAGTTAAATAATTTATTGAAACAAGCTTTAGGACAACTGGCTGGCACTGTTTCTTTTTTGTTCAGTGCTATCCTCTATGCAATTCTTATTCCTTTAATGGTTTTTTTCTTTCTCAAAGACAAAAAAGTCTTATTGCCAATGTTAACTGGGTTTTTACCTAAAGAAAGAGGATTCATGCATTCTGTATTTTCAGAGATGAATGATCAACTGTTTAATTATGTAACTGGCAAGGTAATTGAGATGTTTATTGTGGCATCTTTTTCTTATCTAGTATTTGCTATATTAGGACTTCCTTACGCTGTATTGATAGCTATTTTAGTTGGCTTGTCTGTGATAATTCCTTTCTTTGGAGCAATTTTGGTTACCATACCCGTTGCCTTACTGGGATTGTATGAATGGGGCTTAGCCGAACAATTTTATTGGTTAATGGGACTTTATTTATTGATACAACTCCTGGATGGAAATGTTTTGGTTCCTATTCTTTTTTCAGCAAGGAATAATTTGCATCCAGTAATAATAATTATAGCGGTCCTGTTTTTTGGCGGTATTTGGGGGTTTTGGGGATTATTCTTTGCTATTCCTTTAGCAACTTTCGTTAAGGCTATTATTAATTCTTGGCCAGAGCCTAAAGCGGAGAATACTCCTTATAGCGATTAGACTTTTTTTGCTGCTTCAAGAACTTCTGCGGCATGGCCTGTAACTTTTACCTTTCTCCACTCTTTTACAAGCTTGCCTTTTTCATTAATCAAAAAAGTACTTCTATCTATACCCATGTACTTTCTTCCATACATACTTTTTTCTTTTATAACATCATACTGTTTACAAATTTTTTCATCAGGATCACTAATCAGTTCAAAATTAAAATTCTGCTTTTCTTTAAAGTTTTCATGAGATTTAATTGACTCTCTAGATAAACCAAAAATAATAGTATTCTCTTTATCAAATTTCTTTTTTAAGTCTCTAAAGTCACCGCCTTCTGTAGTGCAGCCTGGAGTGCTGTCTTTTGGGTAAAAGTAGAGTACCACTTTCTTTCCTTTTAGCTTTGAGAGATGTGCAATCTTAGCTCCAGTACATTCTCCTTTAAAAATTGGAGCTTTAGAATTTATTTTAGGTGCTGGCATATATCCTCCTATACAATCTGCTTATAATAAGGTCTTGGAATTACATTTTAAACCACTGAATAGTATTTATATCAATGTTTAGCTTAAAAGGATCAATTGTCGCTTTAGTGACGCCTATGGATTTAGGTGGAGGAATCGCCTGGCAGAGTCTTTTTGATCTTATAGATTGGCATATTGAATCCGGTACAAAAGGTATTGTCTTTGTGGGAACAACTGGTGAATCAGCAACTATAGATGTATCGGAACATGTGCAGATAATAGAGCAGTCTTCTACTTATGCAAAAGGAAGAATACCTATAATTGCTGGAACGGGAGCGAACTCTACTAAAGAAGCAATATATTTAACTTCTGCTGCGAAAAAAGCAGGAGCTGATGCGACTCTCTTAGTCACTCCTTATTATAATAGACCTACTCAAGAAGGCTTAGTAGCTCATTATTCAGAGATTGCTAATTCAGTTGATATACCTCAGATTCTATACAATGTTCCAGCTAGGACGGGATGTGATTTATTGCCTGAGACTGTCTTGAGGCTTTCAAAGCATAAAAATATTATTGGTTTAAAAGAAGCAACTCCAGATTTAAAAAGGTTAGATGAGTTAAAAGAAGTTTTTAATAGCCAAATGAAGGATGAACCTTTTTTATTATATTCTGGGGATGATCCTACTTCTGCGCAATTTATATTAAATGGTGGTTCGGGGGCTATTTCTGTTACAGCCAATGTTGTTCCTAGTAAGATCTCTGAAATTTGTAACTCTGCACTAAGTGGTAATTCTGAAGAGGCTTTTTCTTTGAATGCGTTGCTCAATGATTTGAATGCTTTTTTATTTATAGAATCTAACCCAATACCTGTAAAATGGATATTGCATAGATTAGGAAGAATACCTGCAGGATTAAGACTTCCATTAACAACTTTAGATACAAAATATCACGAAGAAATTGAAATTATTTTAAAAAAATTGAGTCTACTAAATTAATGAAATATTTAAAATTAAAAAAAACTGTACTCTTGGTACCTTTGCTATTAACTAGTTCTGCTTGCAGTCTCATATTTGATGATCGTATCGATGATTATTTAAATGAAACTGAGTCTAAGCCTTTAGAAATTTCTTCCAATTCAAGACCTGTTATAGATTTTTATCCATTACCGGAAGAATCTCAAAAAAATACAGGGAAGCTTTATGAAGTTCCTATGCCTCAGCAAGTTTTTTCTTCAGGAACTTCAAATGAAGTTAGATTGCATAGGCTAGGTGAAATTAGATGGATTTATGTAGAAACATTACCAAGTAGTGTGTGGCCGATAATGAAAGATTTTTGGAGTAGAAATAAATTTGGATTAATGGATGATGACCCTAATACCGGTATCATACAGAGTAAATCTGTCCAAATAGGTAACTTTCAAACAAAATTAATAATGAAAATAGAGCATGGTATAAGACAAGCAAGTTCTGAAGTTTTTGTTTCTCATGTCTTTAGGAATGAAAATAATGAATGGATTAGATTAACTGGAGATGAGAATCTAGAAGAAACAATTCTATTATCTGCTTTAGAATTTTTATCAGAATCTTCTTCTGAAGGAGGAACCTCTTTAGTTGCACTAAATTTGAATATTGGTCAAAAGGCAGTTCTTAAACAGAATGACGACCTCTCTAATTTTATTGAATTAAATTTAGAATTTTCAAGGGCTTGGGCTGCTGTTGATAGAGCTCTTAAAGAGGCTTTGATTACTGTTGTAGATCTTGATAGAAATGAAGGTGTCTTTTATGTGGACTTTTCTAGAGTGGAAGAAAAAGGATTTGTTAGAAGTTTATTTACTAAAGATATTAAATCAAGAGGTACCTTTAAAATTATAATTTCTAAAGTTGAAGAAAATAAATGCATTGTTACTGTAGGAGGAGATAATGCAGAATCTAAAGTATTTGAACGTGATCTTCTTTCTGAAATCAATCAATCTTTATCTTAATTGAATCAAGAGATGCAAAAAGGAGAATTAATAACAACAGGAAAAGCAAAATCTCTGTATGAAACAGAAGATAAGAATTTTCTAATACTGCATTACAGGGACGATACTTCAGCTTTTGATGGAAAGAAATTAGAAAGCCTCGCAGGAAAGGGAAGTATAAATAACAGGTTTAATGCATTTATTATGGAATTCCTTGAGAAAGAAGGAATACCTACTCATTTTGAGAAACTCTTATCTGATACAGATAGTCTTGTTAAAAAACTTGAGATGGTGCCTGTCGAGTGTGTAATAAGAAATGTAACAGCTGGAAGTATATGCAAGAGACTTGGATTGGAAGAAGGTGAAGACTTGAATCCTCCTACTTTTGAGTTCTTTTATAAGGATGATGAATTAGGAGATCCAATGATCAACGATTATCACATAAGATCTTTTGGTTGGGCGACTCAAGATCAGATTGATAAGATGCAGGAAATGACTTTTGCCGTCAACAAATCATTACAAAAACTTTTTTCTGATGCCGGCATGATATTAGTTGATTATAAGTTAGAATTTGGATCTTTTAAGGGGAATTTATTATTGGGAGATGAATTCACGCCTGACGGGTGCAGAGTTTGGGATTCTCAGACTCGCGAGAAGCTTGATAAAGATCGTTTTAGACAAAATCTAGGTGATGTAGTTGAATCTTATGAGATTATTGCTAAGAAATTAGGAGTTATTTAGGGTGTTAAATCTTATTTAAGATTATCATTTATTTCCTTCAGAGCTAACTTTCCAGGACATAACTGTTCTTGAGTTAAACTATTCAAAGGTTTGTCAGTTATATTTAATATGTCCTTTAAGTCCTTTGCATTAGGGTCTACATAGAGAAGTCCAGTGAGAACTTTGCCATCTCTTTGCGACTCTTGAATTTTCTTTATAGCTGTTATTTTATCTGTAGGGTCATAATCCAACGAAAGTTTGCTAAGAGATAAGGTTGACCCGTCGTGTAAAGAAACCTCCGTATTTTCTCCAGGTTCATAATTTGTTGTAATTGCTTTCCCTATCGGTATAAAGTCGGGCTTGGCTAAAGAATTATTATGCTCTCTTATGTAGTCATAACTCTTAGTAGATGTGCTGTGATTATTAAAAGCAACGCAAGGCGAAATAATATCTAATAGAGAAAACCCTTTATGGCTGATAGCTGCTTTTATTAAAGGAACTAACTGATCTCTGTCACCAGAAAAGCTCCTTGCTACAAAGCTAGCACCTAGTTGAATTGCCATACTAGGTAAATCAATAGCTGGAAATAGATTATCGTCTCCATATTTGCTTTTAGATTCAAGATCATTAGTTGCAGAAAATTGACCTTTAGTGAGTCCATAGGTTCCATTATTCTCTACAAAGTAAATCATATTTAATTGTCTTCTTGCACAATGTATAAATTGACCTATCCCTATTGAAGCACTGTCACCATCTCCAGAAATTCCAAGATATAAGAGTTCATGATTAGCCATTGCTGCACCAGTGGCAACTGAAGGCATTCTTCCATGCACTGAGTTAAATCCATGGGATTGGTTTAAAAAATAAGCAGGTGCTTTAGATGAACATCCTATACCAGATAATTTAGCCACACGATAAGACTCTATACTCAATTGAAAACAGGCTTCAATAATTGCCGCACTAATAGAATCATGCCCGCATCCAGCACATAATGTAGAAACAGCACCTTCGTAGTCTCTTCTTGTTAATCCAAGTTTATTGGTTGCTAGCTTGGGGTGATGGTTTATTGGTTTAGTAATATAGGTCATATTTTCCTCAATTAAGCTATCTTTGCCGGAACACCTGAGAGGTGAGCATTAATTTTATTTTTTATATAAGAAGCGGTTATAGGTTGGCCATCAAAACATAATATAGAGACTAACTTATCAGGAATAATTCCACCTTCGGCCATAATTAGAGTTCTCATCTGACCATCTCGGTTCTGCTCTACTATAAACAATAAGTCATGGTCTTCAATGAATTCCCATACTTCCAGATTAAAAGGGAAGGCACGTAATCTCATAGCATCTACATTTAAATCTTCTTCATCTAGTTGATCCAAGGTCTCTTGCATAGAACAATCAGTACTACCAAAGTATATTATGCCAATAGAACTACTATTTTTATCTTGGTTAAAGACAGGTGAAGGCACTAGTTCGGAGGCTGTTTGATATTTTTTTAGCAACCTAGATAAAACTTCAGCATTCTTCTCTCCGTCTTCCGTATATCTCGCATATTCATCATGAGATGTGCCTCTAGTAAAATAGGCCCCTTTACTTGGATGTGTTCCAGGGTAGGTTCGGTAAGGTATGCCATCTCCATCTACATCTAAATATCTACCAAATCTTTCCATACCATCAAGATCTTTTTTCGATAACACTTTGCCTCTGTCATATTCTTTAGAGTCATCCCAGTCAAATTCTTTTGTCGACCAGTCATTCATGCCCAGATCTAGATCTGATAAAACTATGACTGGAGTTTGTAGTCTGTCAGCCAGATCGAAGGCTTCTACAGAGAAATCAAAGCATTCCTTCGGATCTGAGGGAATCAATAGAACATGTTTAGTATCTCCATGAGACGCGTAAGCACATGCAAGAAGATCAGACTGTTGTGTCCTGGTAGGCATGCCTGTTGATGGACCACCACGTTGTACGTTAAAAATTACAGAAGGTACTTCAGCAAAATAAGCTAATCCGATAAATTCACTCATGAGCGATATTCCAGGTCCACTAGTAGCAGTAAATCCTCTTGCTCCATTCCAGTTCGCTCCAATAGTCATACCTATTGCAGCTAGTTCATCCTCAGCTTGAATAAAGGCAAACTTATTTTTTTGACTTTCGTCTTCTTTACGAAGCTTCTCACTATAATCGCTAAAAGATTCAGCAAGAGATGTGGAAGGAGTAATTGGGTACCAAGCACAGAAGGTAGCTCCTCCATACACACAGCCCAAACCTGCTGCCTCATTGCCGCTAGTTAATATTAGTCCATCAGTTTTATTTGATTTATTTACTTTTATCTCACATAAATCTTTAAAATTTTCCTCTGCGTAGGAGTAACCAATCTCTAAAGCTTTGATATTTGGCTCAATTAATTTTTCCTTACCTTTAAATTGCTCATTTATAAGAGATATGTAGATTTCTTTGTCCATACCAAGAATTGAAGCTAGAACCCCTACGTAGCCTAGATTTTTAAAAAGCAGTCTTTGCTTGGGGTTAGAAAATTCATTTACACAAAGTTGAGTTAAAGGAATCCCAAGTACGTTAATATCGTCTCTCCCAAAATCCCTTTTCCACGAAGAATCATAAATTAAATATCCGCCAGATTTTAATTCTTTGACGTCATCTCCATACGACTGTGGGTTCATAACGACAGATATATCTATCCCCTCTCTTCTCCCAAGATAACCTTTTTCATTAACTCTAACTTCAAACCAAGTTGGCAAGCCTTGAATATTAGAAGGAAAGATATTTTTTGGACTGACGGGAATACCTGAACGAAAGACTCCTTTGGCAAACATCTGATTAGCACTAGCAGAACCCGAGCCATTTACGTTTGCAAATTTAATAACAAAGTCATTCACAGAGCTTATTTTATTCATGTGTAAACTTTAGCCTCCTCGTAAAGGAAATTCTGCATATCCCAAGCGCCTGTTGGGCATCTTTCTGCACATAAGCCGCAGTGAAGACATACATCTTCATCTTTGATCATAACTCTAGCAGTCTGTTCAAGCTTGTCTGAAACAAGAATATCTTGATTGAGGTTAAGGGCTGGTATTCTTAGATTATTTCTTATTTCTTCCTCTGTTCCATTTGATAGGAAATTAATGCAATCTGTAGGACATATGTCAACGCAGGCATCACATTCAATACATAACTGTTCTGAGAATACTGTTTGCACATCACAATTAAGACATCTATTTGCTTCTTCTAATGCCATTTCTTCATCGAAACCTAATTCCACTTCCATCTTTAAGTCTTTAAGAGAAATTAATTTATCTGCATGAGGAACCAATAATCTCTTTGCTTGAGATATGTCATTATCAAAGGACCATTCATGCACACCCATTTTTTGACTTACTAAGGTAGTCCCTGGCTCAGGTCTTTCATACAGGTCTTTTTCATTACAGAATTTATCTATTGAAATTGCAGCTTGATGTCCGTGAGCAGCGGCCCAGATAATATTTTCAGGTCCCCATGCAGAATCCCCTCCAAAAAATACTTTTTCGTTTGTAGATTGAAAAGTAATTTTATTTACAATCGGCATGTCCCACTCTCCAAATTCAATACCTATATCTCTTTCAATCCATTCAAAAGCGTTGTCTTGTCCAATGGCTACAAGTACATCGTCACATTCAAAAATGACTGGATCTTCTCCAGTCGGAACTAAGGATCTTTTCCCCTTGTCATCAAATTTAGCTTCGACTCTCTCAAATTCCATACCTACTAATTTGCTATTCTGGATAATAAATTTCTTAGGTACATGGTTATCATGAATTGGTATATCTTCGTTCATTGCATCTTCAATTTCCCATTCAGATGCCTTCATTTGATCAAAAGGACTTCTTACAGTTACTTTTACATCATCAGCTCCAAGTCTTAAAGAGGTTCTACAGCAGTCCATAGCCGTATTTCCTCCTCCAAGAACAATGACTTTCTTTCCAATAGATTTTGTATGTTCAAAAGCTATGCTAGTAAGCCAATCAATACCTATATGTATATTACTTGCAGCTTCCTCTCTTCCTTCAATACTAATATCTCTTCCTTTAGGGGCACCAGTTCCAACAAATATTGCATCAAAATCTTCTTTTAAAAGTTCTTTCATGCTTGTTATTTCTGAATTAAAACGAGTTTCTATACCAAGGTTTATGATTTGATCTACTTCCTCATTGAGAACCTCTTCAGGTAACCTGAAGGAAGGAATGTTAGTTCTCATAAGGCCTCCAGCTCTGTTATCCTTTTCAAATAGAATGCATTGGTATCCTATGAGCAGAAGATCTCTAGCAACAGTAAGTGATGCCGGACCTCCTCCTATTAGAGCTATTTTCTTTCCATTAGGTTTTGCTACAGAAGGAAATAAGTCAGCAATTTCATCTTTATAATCATAAGTAACCCTTTTAAGTCGACAAATTGCTACAGCCTTATCATGGGTTCTAGTTCTTCGACACGCAGGCTCGCAAGGTCTGTCACAAGTTCTTCCTAATATTCCAGGGAAGACATTTGATTCCCAATTCATCATATAAGCTTCGTTGTAATTTCCTTGGGCAATTTGTCTTATATATTCAGGTACAGGAGTGTGAGCAGGGCATGCGTGCTGACAATCAACTACTTTGTGATAATACTGTGGGTTAGAAGTATCAGTTGGGGGCATAAAACTTTCTACGGGTGAATGGCTTAGTTTTTCAGTAGAAGTTGGATCTATTTCATTGTTAGCAGTTTCAATTTTATTTTTAAGGCTATCTACTACCTCCCATCGAAGCTCTTTTGCTTTTTCTAGGTCATGAGTTTTAAGAGATTGTCTTAAGTCATAGCCCAATTCATTCCTTAAAGTTCTCGGAACTGCTAATTTTACCCACCAAGTATTGTACCTTTTAAAGAGATATCTAGTATCCATACTATTTTTTCATTTAAGATAATTTAATTTCTGATCCCCAACGTATGGTACACAAAAAAACCATATAAGAAAGCATTTAATACAATTATTAAATATAAGACTTTAGTAATTATAAATTTAACAGGTACATGTACCTTTATTTATATTATATGTACCTATTCTTGACAAATCTAGTCAGGAATATAGAATATTAGTTATGCACCTAACTACAAAAGGAAAATATGCTGTGACAGCATTATTGGACCTTGCTTTAAATGAAACTAATGATTTTGTGGCGATTTCAGATCTTGCGGGTAGGCAATCAATTCCTGGTCCCTATCTTGAACAATTGTTTAGATATTTAAGAAAAGCTGATATTTTAATTTCCCATAGAGGACCAAGGGGAGGTTATAAGTTATCAAGGCCAAGAAATGAGATCAAAATTGGTCAAATAATTTCAGCTGTAGAAGATAGAATGGATGCAACGCAATGTTCCGGAGAAGGGAATTGTAGTGCTGGTTCTAAATGTTTAGCACATAATCTATGGACTGATTTAAATTACCAAGTTCAGTCATTTCTTATGGATAAATCTTTAGAAGATGTTTTGAAGGATGCAACTTATAAAGATGTAAATAAAAAACAAAAAAATCATAAGCTATTAATAGCAACAGGATAAATTAATGCAATTACCAATTTATTTCGATTATGCTTCAACTACTCCAGTAGATCCGAGAGTTGTTACAAAAATGCAAGAATGCCTTTCCATTGATGGAAATTTTGGTAATCCTGCATCGCGATCCCATGCTTTTGGTTGGAAAGCGGAAGAGGCAACTGAAGAAGCGCGCTTAAATGTTGCTAGGCTAGTTAATTGTGACCCTCGTGAAATAGTGTGGACTTCAGGGGCAACTGAATCAGATAATCTTGCAATTAAGGGCTCAGCAAGATTTAACAAAGGAAAAGGTAATCATATTATTACTTCTAAAGTGGAACACAAAGCTGTACTTGATAGTTGTAGGCAATTAGAAAGAGAAGGTTTTGTAATAAGTTATTTGGACCCAGGTTCTAATGGAATAGTTACTCCTGCCATGGTGTCTAGTGAAATTACTGATCAAACTATTTTAGTATCTTTGATGCATATTAATAATGAAATTGGAGTTATTAATGATATTGAATCCATCGGTAAAATAACGAGAGAAAAAGGTATTATTTTTCATGTAGATGCAGCTCAAAGCACAGGTAAATTACCTATAGATTTATCTCAGCTTGATGTTGATTTAATGTCTTTTTCTGCTCATAAGACTTATGGACCTAAAGGAATAGGAGCACTGTATGCAAGAAGAAAGCCAAGAGTAAGATTAGAGGCTCAGATCCATGGAGGAGGTCACGAGAGAGGCATGAGATCTGGTACTTTGGCAACACATCAAATTGTCGGTATGGGAGAAGCTTTCAGAATAGCCAAAGAGGATATGATCCAAGATAATAAGCGTATCAAGTCGTTAAGAGATAAATTTTGGGACGGCCTTAATGATATGGAAGAAGTTTACTTGAATGGAGACCGAGAACATAGAGCTGCTGGTTTTTTAAATGTTAGTTTTAATTATGTTGAAGGCGAATCGCTTATAATGGCTTTGAAAGATATAGCAGTTTCTTCTGGTTCGGCTTGTACCTCTGCTAGTTTAGAGCCCTCGTATGTTTTGAGAGCAATAGGGCTGAAGGATGAGTTAGCACATAGCTCAATTAGATTTGCTATAGGAAGATTTACAACTGATGAAGAGGTTGAATATACAATTGGCCTAGTAAGGGATGCGGTAGGAAAATTGAGAGAATTATCTCCACTTTGGGATATGTATAAAGATGGAGTGGATTTAGATACGATTGAATGGTCGACTAGTTAATACAGCGAGGTAAGAAATGGCATACAGCAAGAAAGTAATAGATAAGTTTGAAAAAACACTTCAAGAACCAGAAAAACATCATGTAGGTAGGTGGGATCCTTCAGAATCAGATATAGGAACTGGCATGGTAGGAGCGCCGGCTTGTGGTGATGTAATGAGACTACAAATCAAGTGTGAACGAAGGAATAATTCTCACGTTATAAGCGATGTGAAGTTCAAAACTTATGGATGTGGATCTGCAATAGCCTCTTCGAGTGAGTTAGTTGACATGCTTAAAGGGAAAACTCTGGAAGAAGCTAAAGAAATTAAAAACCAGGACATTGTTGATGCTCTAGAGCTTCCTGCTATAAAGATTCATTGCTCTGTTTTAGCAGAAGATAGTATTCACCAAGCCATAAAAGATTACGAATCTAAGATTTAATTGATAAGTATGCCTAATCTTGCTCAACCTAGTTCTTTTGATCCAAATAGTTTTGATTTAAGCCCAAGCGCTATTAAGCACTTTAAACAAAATCTAAGTAACAAGAATTCAAGTATAGGAATTAGATTCTCTGTATCAGAATCTTCAGGATGCTCGGGATATACTTACTCCTTAGATTATGTAAAGTCGAAGAAATCGGATGATCTTTCTTTTGAGTTTAATGATGTTTCGGTATTTATTGATTCTGAATCTTTTTTATATCTTAAAGGAACAAAGGTAGATTTTGAGCAAGATGGCGTGAATGAAGGAATCAAGTTCTACAATCCTAATGTAAAAGCAGTTTGTGGTTGTGGAGAAAGCTTTGAAGTAAAAACTTAATCTATATAAGATTATTTAGTAAATGACAAAGATAAAGATTGGCTCTCATCCAGAGATTTGTCCAGAAGGAGCTGAGATCGAAGTTAACCCCGGTACAAACCTTTGTGAAATTCTCTTGGATAGAGGAATATCTATAGAACATGCTTGTGAATTATCCTGTGCTTGTACTACTTGTCATGTCATTGTAAGGAATGGATTCTCTTCACTTGATGATGCCTCGGAAGTAGAGGAAGATATGCTTGATAAAGCTTGGGGTCTGGAATCTCAATCAAGACTTGGTTGTCAAATCGTTGTTGGTGAAGAAGATTTAGAAATAGAGATACCTAGATATACCATTAACATGGTTTCTGAGAGCCATTGATATGCTTTGGACAGACGTAAATGAAATAGCCATTGAGCTTTGTGAGAAATATCCTGAAATTGATCCTCAATATGTTCTTTTTACAGATTTGAGAGACTGGGTAATTGGGTTAGACGGGTTTAAAGGCCATGCAGATAGATCCAATGAGAAAATATTAGAAGCCATTCAAATGTTGTGGATAGAAGAGATGAGTTAACCTTTTTCCTTGTGAATAAGTATAATGCGCGCCTCTTTAACCAAGGGAATAATATGTCACTAGAAATGACTCTCTCAATTATTAAGCCTGACGCTTACGCAAAAGGGCATGTAGAAGAAATCTGTTCAAGGCTAGAAGAACAAGGTTTGATGATAAAAGAAAAAAAACAACTGCACCTGTCTGCAAAAGAGGCAGAAGGTTTCTATTTTGAGCATAAAGACAGACCATTCTTCCCAGCATTAGTAGAATTTATGACTTCTGGACCTATACAAGTTCAGGTCCTAGAAGGTGAGAACGCTATTTCAAAATATAGAGAAGTAATGGGGAGCACTAACCCTCAAGAAGCCGCACCTGGAACTTTAAGAGCAGACTTTGCAGATTCTATTGATGCAAACGCTGTGCACGGTTCTGATTCACCAGAATCTGCAGATAGAGAAATAGCCTATTTCTTTTCTAGTTAGTTTTTAATTTAATGCCTGAACCTCTAGAAGAAAAATTTTCAGGCCAACTCTTAAGCGAGGCAAGAAAGAAAAAGAGGCTTCGTTACAAGAGACTTTCTTCCGAATTAAATATACCTGAGAAATATCTTCAAGCTCTTGAAGAGGAGGATTATGAGGTAATGCCAGGAGGAGATCCTTATATTAAAGGCTACTTGAGGGCTTACGCAAAAAAACTTGAGTTAGACCCTGATTTTATAATAGAAAAATATCTGCAAAACCTAAAGAGTTATAAAAATACTTCTAATAAACAGTCAATAAAATTAGAGTCAAAGTTACGGCCTTTTAAGAAATATATTATCCCTATAGTTTTCCTTCTTTTTTTCTCATTTTTTATTTATTTTTCTTCGTGTTCTCAAGATGATCAATTAGAAAATGCACCAGAAGACTCTTATGACAAAGGGCTTGATGAGGTTAAAACTACTTCAAGGGCAGAAATAAAAATAGATAACGACACTGATATTTTAGAAGAAAATAAGGAAAAGATACTTTTTAATAAAACTATCACTAAGCCCATTGAAACTCTTGTAACTGAAGAGCCAATAGTCTTAGATGATTTGTTGCAATTCTATTTTCCAGAAGAATGTTGGGTGGAAGTATATAATGAGTCCGAGAGGTTGGTGTTTAAATTAGCTAAAGCAGGCACGTCTCTAGAAGTAAATTCGAAAGGCCCCTTTAAAATTAAGATTGGCAATGCTAATTATGCAACTTTAAGATTTAATGGAGTAGTTATCGATTTATTAGAGTCTTCTAATAGGGAAAATAACGTAAGTTGGGTAGTATTGCCTTCAGGTAAGTAAAGTGAATTTGTAAGTAAAGTGAATTTAAAGAATCAAAATAATAGAAGAAAATCTCGTCAAATCAAAATTGGGGATGTTCTTGTGGGTGGAGATGCAGACATCTCTATTCAAAGCATGACAAATACCAAAACTACTGATGTTAAAGGTACTCTAGCGCAGATAAAACAGTTAGAAGATGCTGGGGCAGATATAGTAAGAGTTTCAGTGCCGGATAAAGATTCTGCTGATGCTTTTGCAAAAATTAAGAAAGGTTCAAATCTACCATTGGTCGCAGATATTCATTTTGATCACATGATGGCATTAGAGGCCATCAAGGGAAAGGCAGATTGTATAAGAATAAATCCAGGTAATATTGGTAAAGAAGAAAAAGTTAAACAAGTAGTTTCTGCTGCTAAAGACAACGGGATTCCCATTCGAGTAGGAGTAAATGCAGGCTCATTGGAGAGGAAACTTCAGATAAAATATGGCGAACCTAATGCAGATGCCCTGGTTGAATCAGCATTGGGTCATATCAACATTCTCCAACAACTAAACTTTAATGATTTCAAGCTTAGCATTAAAGCATCGGATGTATTTTTGACAATTGAAAGCTATAGAAAAATAGCAAAACTAATTGACCAGCCTTTGCATTTAGGTATAACGGAAGCAGGAGGATTTAGATCAGGAACGGTGAAATCAGCCGTAGGCTTAGGAGCTTTACTGCTTGATGGTATTGGCGATACCTTGCGTGTTTCCTTGGCATCAGATCCTGTAGATGAAATAAAAGTAGGTTGGGACATTCTAAAAAGCCTCAAGATACGATCAAGAGGAATAAATTTTATTGCATGTCCTACCTGTTCAAGAATGAATTTTGATGTCATAGGTACAATGAATAAATTGGAAAGTAGATTAGAAGATATTAAAGAAGATCTGGATGTTGCCGTTATAGGTTGTTATGTTAATGGTCCAGGAGAATCAAAGCACACATCAATAGGAGTAACAGGAGGATCCCCTAAAAACTTAATTTATATTGATGGGAAACCTGATCATAAAGTAGAGGGTTATAATTTAGCTGAGCATCTTGAAAAGTTAATTAGAGACAAGGTAGATAAAATAAAATTGGATAAAGATTCGGTTATTGTTAAATCAAATTAAGATGGCAAAAATAAGATCCGTAAGAGGCATGAATGACATACCACCAAAAGAAGTACTTTCTTGGGTTTATGCAGAAGAAATAATTAGGAGTACTTTTTCTTCTTATGGTTATCAAGAAATTAGATTTCCAGTAGTGGAGAGTACGGAGCTGTTTAGTAGATCGAATCAAGCTTCAGATATGGTTTCTAAAGAAATGTACACGTTTGAAGATAAAGGTGGAGATAGTATCTCTCTTAGACCTGAAGGAACAGCTAGTTGCGTTAGAGCCTGTATAGATAATGATTTGATTAGGATAGACTCTCCTCGCCTTTGGTATAACGGACCTATGTTTAGATATGAAAGACCACAGAAAGGAAGATCAAGGCAATTTCATCAATCTAGTGTAGAAGTTTTTGGGATCCATGGTCCTGAAATAGATGCAGAGATTATTCAGCTATCCTCAAGGTTATGGAAGAAGCTAGGGATAGAAGAAAACGTCTACCTTGAAATAAATAGCATTGGTAATGAAAACACTAGGTTGAACTACACCAAGGATCTGTTGGAATTTTTTGCTCCTCTGAGAGAAAATTTAGATGATGATTTGGTAAGGAAGTTGCATGAGAACCCATTAAGAATTCTTGATTCAAAGTCACCAGAGATTCAGTCGTTGTTAAAAGGTGCTCCGAAGATAACTAATTATCTGGATGAAGAATCAGAAAACCATTTCAGAAAACTTATTAACATATTGGAAATGCTGGGAATTTCTTATGCAGTAAACCCCAATCTAGTTAGAGGTTTGGATTATTACAATAAAACTGTTTTTGAATGGAAAACTAGTAGTCTTGGTTCTCAAGATACCGTTTGTGCTGGTGGAAGATATGATAATTTAATTGAAGAACTTGGAGGAAAGGCCTGTCCGGCTATAGGTTTTTCTATAGGAATGGAGAGGCTTATCTTGCTACTTCAAGATTCTGGAGACAGTAAATTAGTTGAAGATCAAAGTGTAGATTGCTTTTTTGTATGCTTTGGGGACGAAAGTATTTTAAAAGCGATGGTGCTTGCTGAACAAATAAGAGATAGAATTCCTAATCTGAACTTAAAAGTAAATTTAGGGTCAGAAAGTGCTGGGTCTCAATTTAAGAAGGCTGATAAATCAGGTGCAAGGTTTGCACTTGTTTTAGGAGATACCGAACTTGAAGATAAGGTTATTTCTTGTAAAGACCTAAGGGAAAAATCAGAACAAGAAACAATGGATATAGAAAGCTTAATAGACAAGCTAGAGAATTCATTTAAAAAGTAAAAAGGAAAAATAATGGCAAACTTTTTTTCAGCTTCACCTGAAGAGCAAATAGACCTTTTATCTGTTTGGTGGGATAAATATAAATACATACTAGGAATGCTTCTAGCAGCTTCAGTAATTTTTATCGTTTATAGAGATTATTCCATATCTTCTTCAAATGTTAATGAGTTTGAATCAGCTAGGCTTTATGATGACTTTCTAAGCTCAACATTAACTGATAAGAAGACTAAGGCCAAAGAAATTATAGATCTTTATTCTGATACTTTGTATGCAGATTTCGCAGCATTACATTTAGCCAAGATTGGTGTAGAAGAGAGTAATCTTGAGCAGGCTGAACAACATTTAAATTGGGTTATAGCTAGATCTTCTTCTTGGGATAGTAAGTTTAATCCAGTACGAAGTATTGCTAAGCTAAGACTGGCGAAGATTTTCTTAGAACAAGACAGTCCTCAAGCTGCTTTAGATCTCTTGAAAGAAGAAAAAACTTTAACGGCAAGTTTATTTGAAGTAAGAGGAGATGCTGAGAGATCACTCAATCAGATTAATAAAGCCAAGTTAAGTTATTTGCAAGCTTTGGAACTAAGCAATAGTCAACCCATTAAATCCCTAATAAGTATGAAAATTTCAGACCTTCAAGAGGATGGATAAATGAATAAAATTACTAGGATTTTGTACGTTTCAGTTTTATTTCTCTCTTTGGATGCTTGTTCGTCTTTAAGTGGATTAAAATTCTGGGGTGATGATGAAGAAGAAAATGAAGTACCAGCAGAGTTAATAAGAATTACAGAGAGCGTTAGCTTAGATGCGGAATGGAATAAAAAATTTGGAAGTGATAATAATTTTGGAAGGTTAGTTCCCTCTATATCTAATAATACAATTATTCATATCTCGTCTAATGGTTACTTAATCGCAGTGGACCCAGATTCTGGGTCAGATATATGGAGCAAAGAGACTGAAGATTTAGTGTCTGGAGCTGTTACTGTAGGTTTCAAAAAAATATTTTATGGAACTTTGGACGGAGATCTTGTTGCATTAGATTTTAAGGACGGAACTGAAGTCTGGAGATCTCAAGTATCTAGTGAGATATTGTCGCCTCCAGTAACTAATGGAAGTATCGTTGCAGCCCAAACTTCAGACGGGAAAATAACCGGTTTTAATATCAAGACCGGAGAACTCAAATGGGTACATCAAAATTCAATCCCAAAATTAACCTTAAGAGGTACAGCAACTCCAATTCTAGCTAAAGGATTTATATTTACTGGGTTTGCAAATGGAAAAGTATCTATGATTTATCCCGATTCAGGAGCTATTAGGTTAGAGATTCCGGTCACGATCAACGAAGGAAAGTCCGAACTTGAACGGGTTGTAGATGTAGATGGTAAGTCTGTTGTTTCCAATGATGTACTGGTATCAGCTTCTTACCAAGGCAATATAACAGCAATAGATTTACAAAAAGGGCAAATTGCTTGGCAAGAAAAGATATCGTCTGTTCATGACCTTGTTTCTGTGAGATCAAGAATAATAGCGATAGATGCAAAAGATTCTATAAAAGCATTTGGATTATCTACTGGAGCTATACTCTGGCAACAAGATGGTTTAAAACTTAGAGGGGTTTCCTCTCCTGTAGCCCTAGGAAATAATGTTGCGATTGGAGATTTTGAAGGTTATGTTCATATTCTTGATTCTAAAGACGGATCTTTTGTCGGCAGAAAAAAGGTAACTAACAGGCCTATATTGGAGATAGTTTCTGAAGGTTCTTATCTTGTTGTTGTAGACGATTCAGGAAGATTAATTTATCTTTCTGTTAGTTAGTTCTTCTTTAGACTTTTTAACTTAGGTATGTAATGTCATCTGTAGTCGCCATAGTTGGTAGGCCAAATGTTGGTAAATCAACTTTATTTAATATACTGACTGGATCAAAATCTGCTCTAGTAGCTGATTTCGCTGGCTTAACTAGAGATAGGCAATATGGTCACTTAAGGAATTCTTCTACTGTACTTATAGATACAGGAGGAATTAGTCTAGAAGGAAACGATATATCTATAGCTGTTAAGCGTCAGGCTGAGAATGCAATTGAAGAGGCAGATATCTTATTTTTTCTTGTTGATGCTATAGATGGACTAATGCCTTTAGATGAAGATATTGCATCTTCTTTAAGAAAGACCAACAAACAAATATACCTTTTAATAAATAAAGTTGATGGGTTCAGACAACAAGCTAATCTAGCAGAATTTGAAAAACTAGGATTTAAAGAAATAATTGGATTCTCGGCTGCTCATAATCAAGGTATCGACGATATAAGGATCGTCTTAGAAGACCTTGAAGACAAAGATTTTAATGATATTCAATTCTTAGAAGAAGATATAAAAATATCAATAATAGGTAGACCAAATGCTGGAAAATCTACACTTATTAATAAATTAATAGGAGAAGAGAGGGTTTTAGTTTCTTCTGAATCAGGCACTACAAGGGATTCAATAGAAGTTCCTCTTAATTGGAATGGCAAGAACATTACACTTGTTGACACAGCCGGAATGAGAAGAAAAAGATCAATAAGAGAGGAGACGGAGAAATCATCTGTTTCTCAATCTTTAGAATCTATTAGGAGGGCGAGCGTAGTAATTTTGGTACTGGATTCATCTGAAACAATTGTAGATCAAGATATTCACCTTTTAGGTTTGGCTCTTGCTTTAGGAAGGCCGGCTATTATAGCCGCAAATAAATTGGATCTACTTTCAAAGAAACAAAAAGAGGATTTAAAAGAAAATATTCACAGGAAGCTAAGATTTGCTAGTTTCTTAGAAACACAATTTATATCAGCAAAAGAGGGGAAAGGAATCAATGTCCTAATAAAATTAGCTGAAAAGGCTTACCTTTCAAGCATTAAAGAACTACAGACACCAATTTTAAACAAGATTTTAAAAGCTGCCTTGCAAAGACAACCTCCTCCAATGTCAGGAAGGTTTAGACCTAAATTAAGGTATGCACATGCAGGTGGGAAAAACCCTCCTACTGTAATTCTTCACGGTAATAACCTTAAGTTAATTGCAGATTCTTATAAGAAGTTTTTAGAAAATTTTTATCGAACCTACTTAAAATTAGGATCAACCCCACTTGTAATAAAGTTTAGCGAGAAAGAGAACCCCTTTAAAGATAAGCCTAATATCTTGACTGACAGACAGAAGAAGAAAAGAATGCGTTTGGTTAAAAGAAGGAAAAAATAATGAAAGATTGGGGGTGTATCAAGATTTTTCTGTTAGTCTGCTTTTTCTTTTCTAATATCAACCAAATACAGAGCGAAGAATTGACAGAACTTAAAGCGCCCTCTCCAAAGAAGGTTCCTTTCATCATGGAGGCCCATGGGATAGAAAGAGTTGATAATTATTATTGGATGAGAGACGACTCCAGGAAGAGTAAGAAAGTTTTAAACCATCTTAAACGAGAGAATGAATACTTAGAAGATTGGTTTGCTTCAGGTCAAGATTTAAGAAAGAAGCTTTTTAAGGAAATAACAGACAGAATTCCTAAAAAGGAAGATTCTGTACCTATCAGGATGGGTACTTATGAATATTTTAGGCGATATAAACCAAATAAAGAGCATCCTGTATACATAAGGCGAACCAACAAGAATGCTCCTGAAAAGGTCTTATTGGATGTGAATGAATTAGCCATTAACTCAGATTTTTATCAATTAGCTAATTGGAGTATTGCTCCGACCGAGCAAGAATTAGCTTATGCCGAAGATACAACAGGAAGGCGTCAGTATTCAATTAGGTTCAAGGATTTGTTATCTGGAGAAGTATCTGCCCAAGTTATTAAAGATACTTCTGGTGATATGGCATGGTCTGCAGATAGCGCTTATTTTTTTTATGTTAGAAGAGATCCTGAAACTCTTCTGCCTTTCCAAGTCTACCGTCATTCAATGGGATCAAAACAATTAGAAGATGTTCTGATTTATGAGGAACATGACCCTACTTTTCATGTGTCGGTTGGGAATTCAAGATCTATGGAATTTATTGAAATAGATATTTCTAGCACTAACAGTTCTGAAACTCTTCTAATAAAAAGCTCTAATCCTTTAGAAAAGCCTTCTGTTTTCTTTCCAAGGACTTTGAATCATTTGTATTCAGTAGAGCATGATCCTGAACAAAAGCGTTTCTTAATTCACTCCAATTGGAGAGCAAAGAATTTTCGACTTTTGGAAACTGTTTTAGCGAAATCAAAAAAAAGGTCGCAATGGAAAGAAATTATCCCGCATAGAGATCATGTGCTGCTCCAATCAGTTTTGGCCTATCCAAAGAACTTAGTATTGATGGAAAGGGAATCTGGTCTAAGAAAATTAAGAATATTAGATCAGAATGGTAAATTTGAAAAAAGAGTTAGTTTTAATGACCCTTCGTATACGGCATATTTAGCAGCTAATCCTGAATACAAAAGTACTAAATTCTATTACGGGTATTCTAGCATGAGATCACCAGACTCTATTTATTCCATTGACCTTGAGAATGGTAGAAAACGTAAGCTAAAACAAGCTGAAGTAAAAGGCCCTTTTTCTCCAAGTCTTTATAAAGTTCAGAGAAAAGAAATAAAAGGCAGAGATGGAACTCTCATCCCTGTTTCTTTTGTTTACCGTAGAGATTTATATAAGAAAGGGAAAAACCCACTTTTTGTTTACGGTTATGGGTCTTACGGGATATCCGTAGATGCAGGATTTAGCTCAACCAGACTTTCTTTGCTTGATAGAGGTTTTATTTTTGCTATTGCTCATGTAAGAGGAGGTCAAGAATTAGGTAGGCAGTGGTATGAGGACGGAAAAACATTTAATAAATTGAATACTTTTCATGATTTTATTGATGTAACCAAAGGGTTATTAAAATTAGGTTTTGGCGAGAAAGGAAGAGTTTATGCTGGAGGTGGAAGTGCAGGAGGTTTATTAATGGGTTCGGTAATGAATATGGAACCCAATTTGTATAACGGTATTATTTCTAATGTACCTTTTGTTGACGTTATAACAACAATGTCTGATGCCTCCATACCTTTAACAACAGGCGAATATGATGAGTGGGGTAATCCAACTAATATAAAAGAATTTAATTACATGATGCAATATTCGCCGTATGACAATATAAGTGCTTATTCTTATCCGAGCATATTAGTTACTGCAGGATTGTGGGATTCGCAAGTTCAATATTATGAACCAGCGAAATATGTTGCAAAACTGAGAGACTACACTACTTCTACTAATCCAATTCTATTTAAAGTTAATCTATCTGCTGGACATGGTGGTGTTAGTGGAAGATTCGCAAGTTTAGAAGAAGTCGCTATGGAGTATGCTTTTCTTTTAAGATCAGATAATAATTAATGGAGAATCTAGAGGGATCTACAGACTTGAAGCGGACCGACAATAAAGTCCTTTCAATATTGATGTTCATCGTAGTGTTTGTAAGTATGGGTCAATCTGTTTATTGGCAATCCATGCCAATCATAGGAAGAGAGTTTGGATTTTCAGAAATTCAAATCAATAGTCTTGTTTCAATATCTGCGGCTATGTTTATTGTATTTACTCCCTATTGGGGAAGATTGAGTGATCGAATAGGAAGAAAGGTGGTACTGATTATGGGCCTTTCAGGATATGTTTTATCGACTTTATTATTTTGTTTCTTTGTTTCTTATGGACTAATTGGGTATTTTTCCTCCATTAACTTATTAACCATATTGTTAATAGCCAGAATGGTAAATTCAGCACTAGGAGCGGCTTCAAGGCCTGCAACAGGGGCTTACGTAGCTGATATTACAAGTGATGAAGACCGTTCATCGGGTATGGGGAAATTTGGAGCTGCTAATAACATTGGTACCATAGCAGGACCAATTTTGGTTGGGTCATTAATTGGCATTAATTTATTTCCTGTTGATATTCAGAATTTTGGTTTGCTTACTCCTCTGTTAATTATGTCTTTTATTATGGTTGCAGCTATTATTTTTGCTTTTCTTTTTCTGCCTTCTGGCAATACCAAAATATCAAAAAACATCGGCGTCAGGCCGGTGTTAGATAAGAATCTTAAATTTCTTCTTGCTATAGGCGTTATAGTCTTTACCAGCTTTGCTATGGTTCAGTCTGTTACGGCTTACTATTTACAAGATAAATTCCTGTTAACTCTAAACGAAACAGCTAAATCTACAGCTATAGCTTTAGGATCCATGGCAGCAATGTCTATTGTTTCTCAACTTACCATAGTACAAAGGTTTAAAGGATCTCCGTTGCGTTTAATTGCATGGTCCATCCCTCTGTTTATTCTAAGTGCACTAGTGATATCACTCTCTTATGATTTTACTGGGGTTCTTGTTGGAATGAGTTTAATGGGGTTGGGCATGGGATTGGCTACGCCAGGCTATACTGCCGCCGCATCTTTAAATGCAGATCCTAATAATCAAGGAGCTGCAGTAGGCATGTCAATGGTTGCGCCTGGTATAGGGTTTGCTTTAGGCCCACTTTTGAGTGGTTTTCTTTATCAAGCAAATTTAATCTTTCCTTTTTTATTTACTATCCCTCTTTTCTTGGCTGCTTTCTTTTTAATTTTTCAATTAGAGAATTAACCACCTATGATCGTGCTATTTGTATGGCATTTAGTTTAATCACAAATTATAATTGTTTAGCTTTAAATCGCTCGGAAGCAAACCCTATTTAAGATAGTGATAGAAAAAGATAATCGTCCAGTATTTTTAAATTTGCTAGCAATAAAATTGCCAATTGTTGGCGTTGTATCAATTCTTCATCGAATATCAGGTTTTGCTCTATTTTTATGCTTTCCTTTGCTTGTGTGGTTGCTACAAGTCTCTTTAATCTCGCTTGATTCTTTTAATCAATTACAGGGGTATTTAGTAAATAGCGTATTGTTAAAGATACTTGTTGTGTTGATAGCAGTAGGATTTATTTATCATGTTCTAGCTGGTCTAAAGAAGATGCTGGCTGAATTTTTTGGGTTTGGAGAAACTTTAAAGTCAGGCCAGTTATTGTCTTGGTTAGTATTTGCTTTAAGTTTTACCTGCTCTTTTTGGTTTTTGGTCTATATCTGGTAATAAATAATGAAATTCCTAGAGTCAGGTACTAACGAGTTTTTAATTATAAGAGCATGTGCTTTGTTCATGTTCCTCTATAGTGTTTACTTGATTTACTTCGTTGTTTCTAATCCAGATATGGATTACTTATTATGGAAATCTTTCTTTGAAGGTTTAGTTATTAAGGTTTTCTCGACCTTGTTCCTAATTTCATTTGCAGTACACACGTGGCTTGGTACTTGGGCAATAGGCTCGGACTATTTCACTCCTGCTAGATTAGGTGGGCTTAGCAAAATAGTTTATGTTTCCTATAGATTTATTTGTTTTTTAATCGTTTTAATTGTTTTTATTTGGTCTCTTATAATTATTTGGTAAAAAAAGATGAAAGTTAATGAAGTGATAAATGCAAAGGATCTTCCAGTTATGGATTTTGATGGAATTATCATTGGAGGAGGAGGAGCAGGTTTAAGAGCCTCTCTCCAGTTAGCAGAATCAGGTCTTAATACCGCTGTGATTTCTAAAGTATTCCCAACCCGATCGCATACGGTTTCAGCTCAAGGCGGAATAACATGTGCGATTCAGAGTGATGACCCCGATGATGATTGGAGATGGCATATGTTTGATACAGTTAAAGGATCAGACTACATTGGTGATCAAGAAGCCATAGAGTATATGTGTAGCGAAGGGCCTAAAGCTGTTTTTGAGTTAGAACATATGGGTTTGCCTTTTTCTAGAACTAAAGAGGGAAAAATATATCAAAGACCTTTTGGTGGTCAGTCAAAAGATTATGGCAAAGGGGGCCAAGCTACAAGAACTTGTGCCGCTGCAGATAGAACGGGTCATAGCCTTTTACATACCCTTTACCAGGCCAATCTTAAAGCAGGAACCAAGTTTTTAAACGAATGGTTTGCAATTGATATGGTCCTCAATGAAGACGGAGCCGTTGTTGGAGTTGTTGCTTTTGAGATTGAGAGTGGAGAGATATTTTACATACGTTCTAAGGCTGCTGTTTTAGCAACTGGAGGAGCAGGAAGGATCTATGCTTCTACAACGAATGCTTTAATTAATTCTGGTGATGGTATTGGTATGGCACTTAGAGCAGGGCTGCCAGTACAAGATATTGAAATGTGGCAATTTCATCCTACAGGAATTCATGGAGCAGGAACTTTAGTGACTGAAGGCTGTAGAGGAGAGGGTGGTTACTTAATAAATAAGGATGGTGAGAGGTTTATGGAAAGGTATGCTCCGAACACAAAAGATTTAGCAAGTCGTGATGTTGTAGCAAGATCAATGGCTTTAGAAATTCTAGAAGGGAGGGGTTGCGGACCTAAAGCAGATCATCTTTTTCTAAAATTGGATCATCTTGGACCTGAAGTTGTTCATAAAAGGTTGCCTGGAATAACGGAACTATCAAAAACTTTTGCAGGGGTTGATCCTGCTGTCCAGCCTATTCCTGTTGTCCCAACTTGTCATTACATGATGGGCGGTGTGCCAACAAATTTAAATGGGCAAGTAATAACGGTTAAAGAAGGCCAAGATACTATTATTGAAGGTTTGTATGCTGCAGGAGAGGTTGCTTGTGTATCTGTTCATGGAGGCAATCGGCTTGGAGGAAACTCTCTATTAGACTTAGTGGTCTTTGGACGGTCAGCTGGTATACATATTGAAGAATTAATGAAACAAGGTATTGAATTAAAAAAAGCTTCTTTTGATGATATCGATAAAGCTCTTGAGAGACTAAATCGTCTTAATTCTTCAACAAAAGGAGAGCAAGTACCTGTATTAAAACAAAGAATGCAGCATAATATGCAAAATAACTTTGGAGTATTTAGAAGAGAAGATTTGATGGTGAAAGGTATTGAGAAGTTAAATAATATGCGAGGTGAGGTTGAAAATATGTTCCTTCAGGATAAATCTTCTGCTTTTAATACAGCAAGAATAGAAGCGCTTGAGATGCAGAATTTATTTGAAGTCTCAGAAGCTACTGCCATAACTGCAAATGAAAGAAAAGAAAGCAGAGGTGCACATGCTAGAGATGATTACCCTGACAGAGATGATGAGGGTTGGTTAAAACATTCCATTTACTTCTCCGGAACAAAAGAAGTCAGCAAAAGAGATGTCAATAACAGGCCTAAAACGGTTCAGGCTTTTCAACCTTCTGTAAGGACTTATTAAGATGAGCGCTGTAATACCTGTTTCACATCTTCAGACTTTACGCATGAACATTTATCGTTTTGATCCTTCGATCGATGATAAGCCCTACATGCAAGACATAGATATCGAAGTTCCGACTGATAAAGACATTATGGTTTTAGATGCTTTACATCTGGCAAAAGTTAAAGATCCTTCGTTATCCTACAGAAGCTCTTGTAGGGAAGGAGTATGTGGATCTGATGGAATGAACATTAATGGAAAAAATGGTCTGGCCTGTATAACGCCTTTATCAGAAGCTATAAAAAGAAATAAATTAACACTCAGACCGATGCCAGGCTTGCCTGTTATTAGGGATTTAATTGTAGACATGAAAACGTTCTTCGATCAACTAGAGAAAGTTCAACCTTATTTAATCACCAAGAGTAAGAATCCAGAAAAAGAGAGAGTACAAAGTCCGCAAGAGCGTGAATCATTAGATGGTCTTTATGAATGTATCCTTTGTGGCTGTTGTTCTACCGCCTGTCCATCTTTTTGGTGGAATCCTGATAAATTTTTAGGACCAGCAGCTCTTCTTCAGTCTTGGCGTTTTATTGCAGATTCAAGGGATGAAGCTACAGAGGAAAGACTAGATGACTTGGAAGATTCATTTAGCTTATATAGATGTCATGGAGTTATGAATTGTGTTTCTGTTTGCCCTAAAGGTTTAAATCCAACCGAAGCAATTTCTAACATTAGAAACAAACTTATTAGCAGAAAAGGGTCGTAAAGGGGATTGATGGATGGCTGATCAATACGATGTAATAGTTGTTGGTCCAAGTCCAGAGAGTTCTCTTTTTATGATTCGCTTTTCTCAGTGCTTTGAGTCAAGGTATTAAAATAGAAGATATTGCATCAGTTATGCATAGAAATTTAAGTCTCTCTGAAGCTTTTCATGAAGCTAAATTGTCCGTAAAAAGAAAACAATCCATAGTAAAAATAGGGAAAAAAAATGAATTTACATGAGTACCAAGCAAAGCAATTATTCAGAAGTTATGGTATAGCCGTTTCAAATGGAGTTGCTTCTGATAGTGCAGAAGGTGCTAAAGAAGCGGCACTTTCATTGGGTGGAGATCGCTGGGTTGTCAAAGCTCAAGTTCACGCGGGAGGAAGAGGTAAAGCTGGTGGAGTTGAGCTGGTTGATGATATTCAAGGTGTAGAAGATTTTGCCAATAAATGGCTAGGAAAAAACTTGGTCACTTTTCAGACTGATGAAAAGGGACAGCCAATTAACCAGATCCTTGTAGAATCTTGCTCAAATATTGCAGACGAACTTTATCTAGGAGCAGTAATTGATAGAACCTCCCAAAGGCTTGTAATGATGGCTTCTAATGAGGGCGGAGTTAATATCGAAGATGTAGCAGAGGCAACTCCAGAAAAAATTTTTAAGATTGCTATAGATCCTGTCCAAGGTCCGAACGAGAACCAGGCTGATAAATTGTCTTCTTCTTTGGGTTTAGACGATAGGCAAAAAATACAATTCAGAGATATTTATATGGGGTTGGTACGTCTATTTTTAGAAAAAGATTTAGCATTGCTTGAAATAAATCCTTTAGTAATTACAGCTGAAGGTGACCTACTATGCGTCGATGCAAAAATTAATATTGATTCAAATGCACTCTATAGGCAAGAAGAACTTAGCTTGATGAGAGACCCGTCTCAGGAGGATAAAAGAGAAGCAGAAGCGGCGGAATGGGACCTAAGCTATGTAGCATTGGATGGAGACATAGGATGTATGGTCAATGGTGCTGGATTAGCCATGGGAACAATGGACATTATTAAACTCCATGGTGGAGAGCCTGCTAATTTCTTAGACGTTGGAGGAGCTGCGGATTCGAAAAGAGTCTCAGAAGCTTTTAGGATTATACTTTCTGATTCAAATGTGAAAGCCGTCCTAATAAATATTTTTGGTGGAATCGTTAGGTGCGATGTAATAGCTGATGGAATAGTAGATGCCTTAAACAACATGGGGGTAGAAGTTCCAGTCGTGGTTCGCCTTGAAGGAAACAACGCAGAATTAGGTATAAAAAAATTAGCTAAATGTAATTTAAATATTATACCTGCAATTGGTTTAGAGCAGGCAGCTGAACTGGCTGTAAAAGCAGCAAAAGGAATTACACAATGAGCATACTGATTGATAAACATACCAAAGTGATTTGCCAAGGTTTTACCGGAGGTCAAGCTACACAACATTGTGAACAATGTATTGAATATGGTACTCAACTTGTTGGAGGTGTTACTCCCGGTAAAGGAGGCCAAGAGCATTTAGGATTACCTGTGTTTAATTCAGTATTAGATGCGGTTAAAGAGACGAACGCCACAGCCAGTATTATTTTTGTTCCGGCAAGGTTCTGTAAAGAGTCAATCTTAGAGGCTGCTGAATCTGGGATTCAGCTAATTGTTTGCATCACCGAAGGTGTCCCTACTTTAGACATGTTAGAAGTCAAAATGCGTTGTGATGATCTTGGAGTTAGATTGATTGGACCCAACTGTCCAGGAATAATTACGCCTGGTGAGTGTAAAATGGGAATAATGCCAGGAAGCATTCATTTACCAGGTAAGGTGGGTATTATTTCTAGATCTGGCACTTTGACCTATGAAGCCGTTAAACAAACAACGGATTTTGGTTTTGGACAGAGTAGTTGTGTTGGTATAGGCGGGGATCCGATACCTGGTTCAAGTTTTATAGATATTTTGGGCATGTTCCAAGAAGACCCCGCTACAGAGGCTATAGTAATGGTGGGAGAGATAGGAGGTACGGCAGAGGAATTAGCAGCTCAGTTTATCCAAGCAAATATAACCAAGCCTGTTGTGTCCTACATAGCGGGAGTAACAGCACCAGCAGGGAAGAGAATGGGTCATGCTGGAGCAATAATAGCAGGAGGAAAAGGAACAGCTGAAGAAAAATTTAAGGCTTTAGAAGCTGCTGGGGTTTATACGGTAAAGAGTCCAGCTGATATAGGCAAAGGAGTAGCAGAACTTACAAAATGGTAGATAAGAAAACTTTTTAACCATTAGGGTTAATAAAAAAAATAAGATTATAAAGAATTAGAAACCGATGATAAAAAAAGAATACAAGCATCTTAGAATTGAAGATAACGGACAGTTAATTATTTGTTATCTCTCCAATCCACCCGAACATACACTAACAACTCACGGAATGCTTGAAATTCATGAATTCCTTGACTCGATTCAAGGCAGAGAAGATTTAAGAGTTTTAGCTTTTACAGGAGATGGAGAAGATGTGTTTATAAAGCATTATGAAGTTGCAGAATTAGCTGAAACTGCAGAGAAAAATGTAGAGAAGCGCAAGGAAAATATCGTACAACAATCTGTACCCAAAGAACTTCATAATTTTCATAAAATGCTTCTAAAACTTAGGGATTTAAATTCTATAGTTGTCGCCGGAATCAATGGCAATACTGCAGGTGGAGGTTGTGAATTTGCACTTGGTTGTGATTTGAGAGTAATGTCTGATGGTGAATTTTTTATAGGATTACCAGAAACTTCTGTCGGAATATTACCAGGAGGAGGCGGAACACAACGTTTAGCTAGACTAATAGGAGCTTCTAGAGCTATGGACTTAATTCTTCATGCAAAATTGATGTCGAACAAGGAAGCTTTAGACTATGGTTTGGTAAGTAAATTACTTCCAAGAGAATCATTTAAATCAGACTTATTAGATTATTGTAAGGATCTAGCTTCACGTGCACCAATAGCACTTAGAGAAGTAAAAAAGGCAATTCATAAAGGGATGGACACTTCTTTAGAAGAAGGTCTCAGAATTGAACAAGCTGCTTTTAACACGACAATGCAATCAAATGATGCAGCAAGAGCTATGCGATCAATTCTAAATAAAAAGAAAGAAATTAATGATTCTTATGATTTTGAATGGAAAGGTAATTAGATTATTCTTCGGCTACTTTAATAACTTGTTTTCCAAAGTTTTTTCCACTTAGCACGTCCCTTAAGCCTTGTGGGGCATTTTCTAAACCTTCCGTTATTGTTTCTCGGTATTTGATCTTGCCATCCTTTATCCATTTACATAACTCTTCAGTTGCATCTCTGTATTCTTTAAACCACTCAGTAACAACAAAAAATCTATGTTCAGGAGCCGGATCAAGTGCACCGAAAACATGAAAAGGTGTCTCTTCTTTGCTCATATCTTCAGAATTATAAGCTGAAATAAAGCCACAAATAGGGACTCTAGAACCAGGATTTAGAAGTTTTGCAACTGCTCTGCTAACTGCTCCGCCAACATTTTCAAAATAGATATCTATGCCATCTGGACAAGCAGTTTTGAGATCTTCTTCAAGGTTGCCTGCCTTGTAATCAACACAATCATCAAAACCTAGCTCATCTTTAGCGTAGGAGCACTTAACTTCGCCTCCAGCAACGCCAACTACTCTACACCCTAATATTTTACCCATTTGACCTACAACGGTTCCTACCGCTCCAGATGCTGCTGAGACTACTATAGTTTCTCCTGATTTAGGTAATCCCACTCTTAAGAGTCCGAAATAAGCTGTTCGTCCTGGCATACCTACAGTCCCAAGGTAGGTAGATAATGGGACAATGCTAGGATCAGCTTTAAATAGTTGAGGGTCTTTCTCATTTGCTACTATATAACTTTGCCAACCCTGATGAGCACAAAGGTAATCACCTTTAATATATTTATCCGACTTACTTTCCACTACTACACCAATACTTTCTCCTGTCATAGGCTCACCAAGCGCAGCAGGAGCGGCATAGGATTCTCCATCATTCATTCTGCCTCTCATATAAGGATCTATTGAAAGATAAAGAACTTTTATTAGTAGCTCTCCTTCTTTTAGTTCAGGAACTTCAACCTCATTCCATTTCCAACATTCATCATCGGGCATGCCGGAAGGTCGTTTATCTAAAAGCCATTGCTGATTAATATAAGTGGTCATTTATCTCTCCTTGTTGTTCTTAATTATATTCTTATCCTGTTTCTCAACAAGATAATAAAACTCCTTTTTACCTATCTGCTTTTGCAAGAGTTTATGCCCTAAAAATTTACAAAATTTTTCTATGTCCTTTTCAGTACTTGGATCAGTGGCTAGTATCTCAATTATATCACCATGCTTAGCTTCTCTAATAGCTTTATGAAGTAGCATAATTGGTTCAGGACAAATTAAGCCTTTAGCATCTAATTTATTGATCATAAATAAAATGGTTAGTTATTTTTCTAACTCTACGCACCATTAATATAGCTGCAACACATAAGCCGCAGCATATACCAACCCACATTCCCACCGCACCCATTGGTTGGGTAATTATGCTGGTAATAGAAAGCACTACTCCTACAGGCAATCCAATACCCCAATAAGATAGAGCTAAAATCTTCATTGGACCAAGTGTGTCTTTATAGCCTCTTAAGGCACCTATAGCGCCCATGGCTAATCCATCGGCAACTTGGAAGAATGCAGCAAAAGATAAAAGCGTCACAGCCAAAGAAATAACTTTAGGGTTATTGTTTAATAAGCTGGCCATGGACTCAGCATTAAGAATAATCATCAAACTCATAAATAAGGCACAAAAAGTAGCTGCTCGTAGTGAAAAATAAGAGCTGTATTTAGCTCCCGACATATTATTGGCACCCACATTATTTCCTACTCTTACAGCGGCCGCGTTAGCAATAGACATAGGAACCATAAAAAATAAACCACCGATTGTTAGTGCAATACCATTTGCTGCAATAACTTCACTACCAAATCTACCGAGTATAATGCCTGCTCCACTAAACATACTTAGTTCTATGAAGTTTCCAAAACCAACTGGAAGACCTCCTTTTAGTATTTCCTTTAGAGTATTCAAATTAGGAAGGTCAAAATTAGAGAATAATTTTGTAGGTTCAAAAGCTTTATTAAATTTAAGGTATAAAATTAAGAGAGTAAATGATGTCCATGTTCCAATAACTGCAGACAAGCCAGCTCCTTTAGCACCCATCTCAGGAAATCCAAAATTTCCGTAAATAAAAGTATAGTTTCCAATTATTGCTATTACTAGCGTCAACACATTTAGGAAAGTAATTGGAAGGGGTCTAGTTATTCCTTCACAAAGAGATCTAAGGGGTTGGCTTAATAATATAGCTGGTAACGCGAATACAAAAAGGGATAGATATTCTTTAGAATATTTAATAATTTCAGGGTCTACTTTGGCTAAAGTTAAAATCAAATGAGCTTGAGACAGAACTAGCATTCCTATGAAGATTATAGGTAATGAAAGCCAAATACCCTGTCTTACAAGTGGTCCAATTTCTTCGATTTTCTTAGCCCCAAAGAGTTGAGCTACCATAGGGGTAATAAAAAATAGTACGCCTCCAATTCCAACCATGACCGGAAACCAAAGGTTTCCTGCTAACATGATTCCTGCCTGAACATCGGTAGAATAATTTCCGGTTTGTATAACTGAATTAACTTGAATGAGCTGTAGAGCCAGTTGCGTCAGGAACATTGGTCCAGCTAGTTTAAAGAACAGAGACCCTTCCTTGGTCGCTCTTCTGTAAGAAGAAATATTTTCTTTGGTTATTGGCTGTTCCATTGAGGGCGCGTATCTTATCATGTCAACTTATAACTAAACGAGAGAAATTATCAGAAGAGACAACAGACCTTATTGGCTAAAAAAATTAACTGCTAGACTAGTAAGGCTCTATGTAGATCTTTATGTGGCTCCGCAGTTTGAGAACTTAGGTGAAAGGCCTACGGTTATGGGGGCAAGGTACATAGATATCTTTGGGACAAGAGTTAATGTGGGTAAATGCTCAACTCTTGTAGCTTCTTCTGATAATAATATTCACCTAACTACATGGAATCTAGGCGAATTTGATGGTGTTATTGAGATCGGGGATTATTGTTTATTAACTCCAGGAGTCAGAATTGCTGCCGCTACAAAGATTACTATTGGCGATGGTTGTATGTTTGCTAATAGTGCTTATGTTTCTGATGCGGATTGGCATGGTATTTACAATAGAGCAGCACCCGTAGGCACAACGAAACCAATTGAATTGAAAGATAATGTCTGGATAGGTGATAGGGCAGTAGTAGGCAAAGGTGTGACTATTGGTGAGAATAGTATTGTTGCTGCAGGAGCAGTTGTTGTAAAAGATGTACCAGAAAATGTCATTGTCGGAGGCAATCCAGCAAAGATAATTAAAGAGCTTGATCAAGATGAAGAAGCTTTTACAAGGACAGATTTATTTAAAGACCCTCAAGCATTGGAAGACTTATACGATCATCTTGACAGAATTGACTTGGCAAATAATTCGATCTTTGGTTGGCTAAGAAGCATTCTATTGCCTACAAAAATGCAATGAAAAGATTACCTCTTTTTCTTTAAAAAAGTTCTTGCAGAATAAAATCAAGATGAGAGACTAGCTTTCTGGACAAATCCATAGAATGGAGTCACTAAGATGATACGGTGCTTATTTTTTTGTTTATCCAGGATGATTAATTATTAAACGGAGATAAATATGAAAATTAAACTATTAGTAGCTGCAATATTTGCAACATTTTTAAACGTTACCTATGCAGACAATCACTATCCTGCTACCTATGCTATGGAAGCTCTTCAATGTAATTTTGAAGAAGGTAAAGATATGGATGATGCAATGAAAGTTATATCGGAGTGGAAGGCTAATGCAGACAAGAATTTCTCGGTTGCTTATAGTGCGTGGACACTTACCCCGCTTTACTATTCTAAATCTGATGTACCTTTTGACTTTGGTTGGATGGGTTATACCCAAAATATGAAAGACATGGGCACTACACAAGATGAATTCCAAGCAACAGGCCAAAAAATTGGTGCTAAATGGGAAAAAGTTACAGATTGTGCCGGTCAAGCTCTTTTTGGAGTTGTAGAATCTAGAGCCCCAAAGGATCCTTTTGTAGAAGGTCAAACAGGTTACATGGCTATATCAAGCTGCTCTTTTAAAGAAGGAAAATCGGGTTCTGATCTTGCAGAAAACGATAAAGTTTGGAATGCTTATAATGATGGAACTGGTTTTACAGGTGGAGTATATAGATGGTGGCCTGGTCCAGGATCGGCAACAAATATAGACCATGACTTTTATCTTGCTATTGGTTACAGCTCTATGGAACAGTTTGGTCAAGCTAGAGATGATCGTCTTGCAAATATGAGAGCGGGCACTAGGCCCGAAGGCATCTTAAATTGTGATGATGCTAGAGTATATAAAACCCAGAATATAAGGCTTGCACAAGCTGCTGAATAAAACAAATAAAAGAAGACGGCCCAAAGTGGGCCGTTTTTTTTTGTTCAAATTTTAAACATTTGGATCTCTCAGATATAATCTTTTAATGGCGTACGTAAATATGAAGCCTTCTGAGATCCTTAGCAAGGAGCAGATAGTTGCATTAAAAGAAAAGAAAGATTGGAAGAATGTAGTTTCAATTGTTTCTAATTGGTCGCAAATTGTTATAGCGATAGCCCTTTTTTATATATTTCCACACTGGGCAACTTTTCTAATGGCTCTGATTGTTATTGGCAGTAGGCAGTTTGCTCTCGCTGTTTTAGTTCATGAAGGAGCTCATAATTTACTTTTTTCAAATCAAAAAATAAACGATTGGGTCAGTCAATGGTTATGTGCATATCCTATTTTTCAAGATAATAGAGTTTATAGACCTTATCACCTTACGCATCATAGGTTTACTGAAACGGAGCAAGATCCAGATTTATCTTTGAGTGCTCCTTTTCCAATCACGAAGTTAAGTTTTGCTCGGAAAGTAATAAGAGATTTATTGGGTATTACTGGTTTGAGGCGATACGGTAATACTTTAGCTTCCATATTTAAAACTAAATCAGAGAACTACAGAGAAGGTTTAGCTAAGATTTGGCATAAAATTCATGGTTTCTTTATATCTAATTTAATTATTTTTCTTCTTCTTTCGTTATTCGCCCATTGGTCTTTGTTCTTCTTACTTTGGTGGCTTCCCTCACTTACTTATTACAGTTTAATTATAAGAATAAGAAATATTGCAGAGCACGCGGTGACGCCTGGCGATAATGACTTTAATAACACCAGAACTACCAAAGCATCTCTGTTAATGAAATATTTTATGGTACCTCTTAATGTCAATTATCATTTGGAACACCATCTTTTTATTCGATGCCCTTGGTACAATCTTCCTAAAGCGCACAAGATGCTTTTAGATGAAGGCTATGCTGATAAGATGTGTATAGAAAGTTCTTATAGGTCGGTTTTAAGCAAAGCAACAGGTAGATAAATAATGATTGAAGAAAAAGATAAGTCAGAGGAACTAAAAGAACAATTAACACCAGAAGAGTATTACGTAACGCAAAATAAAGGCACAGAGCCCGCTTTTTCAGGTCAATACGATGGGGTAAAAACTTCCGGTAAATATCATTGTGTTGTTTGCAATAGTGAACTTTTTAGTTCTGATACTAAATATGATTCAGGATCTGGTTGGCCAAGTTTTTGGGAGCCTTCCTCAGATTCAAGTGTTGATACTGAGGAGGATTCCTCGGCTGGAATGTTAAGAACAGAAGTGCATTGCAGTGAATGTGAAGCTCATTTAGGTCATGTATTTCCAGATGGACCTCAGCCTACTGGACTTAGATACTGTATAAATTCAGTATCTTTAGATTTACAACCATCTGATGATAATGAAGAGGCTGAAGACTGAATTCAAACAGTAACAAGAACGATCTACCTAAAAAATCTATTAAACTACTAGCAAGCAGCGGTTTAGTTAGTTTTTGGACTTTTGTTTCAAGAATTTTAGGACTGGTAAGGGATGTCGTCCTTACAGGCCTCTTGGGAGCAGGTGTAGCTCTAGATGCATTTGTAGTTATCATGAAGATACCCAGTGTCTTCAGAAGATTATTTGCCGAAGGTGCTTTTAATCAGGCTTTCGTTCCTATTCTTTCTGAGTACAAACAAAATAAATCGGAAAAAGAGGTAAAAGATCTAATAAATCATACCTTTGCTTCTTTAAGTGTTGTTTTATTGTTAGTTACTATAATTGCTTTCTTAGCAGCGCCCATATTTGTTATGGTTTTTGCTCCTGGTTTTTACTTAGAACCGCTAAAGAAAACTTTAGCTATAGACATACTGCAAATCACTTTTCCTTATTTATTTTTCGTATCGCTGGTGGCTTTATCTGGTTCCATAATGAATACCTATGAAAGGTTTTCTTTGCCTGCTCTAACTCCTCTGTTTTATAACCTTACTTTAGTGGTGGTAGCAATTTGGATTGCACCTTCTCAAGAGGTTCCTATATATGCGATAGCTTGGGGTGTTTTTACTGCGGGATGTATCCAAGTTTTAATACAGATCAAGCCTTTAATAAAATTAGGCCTCTTACCAAGATTTCATTTAAATCTTCAGCATCCAGGGGTTAAAAGGGTTATGTTTTTAATGGTTCCTGGGATCATTGCAGGAGGTGTTAGTCAGCTCAACATGCTTGTTGATACTATATTAGCTTCTCTTCTTCCCACTGGAAGTCCAAGCTGGCTTTATGTATCTGATCGTTTAATGCAATTACCACTTGGAATATTTGCTATAGCCATTGGGACTGTTATTCTTCCAAAATTATCGTCTTTACATAGTCTGGGAAGTAAGGAAGACTTTTCAAAAACTTTGGATTGGTCTATTAGGCTAATACTGTTAGTAGGTTTACCAGCAGTAATTGGTTTAATTATGCTGTCTGAGCCTATAATAATTACCCTCTTTGAGAGAGGAGAATTCATGGCAATTGACTCAAAAAATGCTTCATTAAGCCTTGTAGCTCTTTCTCTCGGTTTGCTAGCTTTTATGTTGATTAAAGTACTGACACCAGGATTTTTTGCTAGGCAACAACCAAAAAAACCTGTTTATGTAGCTTTATTTTCAATGGTCTTAAATGCATTTCTTGCTTGGTTACTAGGTTTTCATTTAGGTTTTAATCATGTTGGATTAGCACTTGCTAGTTCTATATCAGCTTTCTTTACTATATTTTCTTTGCTATATCTCTTAAGAAGAGAAAGAATATATAACTTTGAAAAAGGTTGGTTTTTATTCTTAATAAGATTAATTTTTGCTTCCTTAATGTTGTATTTAACCGTTAGTTTTATTAATAGTGAGGTAGAAGTATGGAGAAACTATAATGAAATTGAGCGCTTCGCAAGGCTAATGTTTATCTTGGTGTCTGGTATTACAGCTTATTTTCTTGCTCTCTGGGTTTCGGGTATACGGGCTAAAGATTTAAGAAATTAATTATGTATTTAATTAGAGGAAGAAAAAATATAAGTTTATTTAGAGCTCGTAATCCAGGTGTATCATCAATCGCTACTATAGGAAATTTTGATGGGTTACATTTAGGTCATCAAGAAATTCTTAAGAAAATGGAAGAAGATGCCTTAGAAAACAACTGGTCTAAGATGGTTATCTTTACCGAGCCTCATGCGAAAGAATTCTTTGCAGAAGTTTTAGAAAAGGATTCATTAAAACCACCTAGAATATCTCCGTGGTCCGAGAAATTCTTAAAATTAAGTGAGCTAGGAGTAGATTACGCCTTTTTTCTAAAATTTAATTCTCAGTTAAGATTAATGACACCAGAGATTTTTATGAATCAAATCCTTCTTCAATTAGGAATAAAGAAATTAGTAATAGGAGATGATTTTAGATTTGGAGTAAACCGAGAAGGTGATTTCGAACTTCTAAAAGAATGGGGTATTAATAATAATATTGCTGTAGATAATACAGAAACCTTCTTAATAGATGGACTTAGAGTTAGTAGTTCTAGGATTAGAGAAGCTCTTTCAAATAATAATTTTAAAGAAGCAGAGAGACTCCTCGGAAGACCTTATAGTTATACTGGTAAGGTTGTCTATGGACAACAACTAGGAGCCAAATTAGGTATTCCTACAGCAAACTTATGGCTTCCAAAAAATAAACTACCTTTCGCAGGTGTTTACATTGTAAAAGTAACGCTTGAAGGCAAGGACTATGGAGGTATTGCTAATATGGGGATTAGACCTACTGTGGGTGGTAATCATCCAGTTTTAGAAGTACATCTTTTAAACTTTTCTGAGAATATTTATTCCAAAAGGCTAAAGGTTGAATTCTGTAAGAAAGTAAGAGATGAAAAGAAATTTGACGGATTAGAATCTTTAAAAGAGCAAATTATTAAAGATATTTCAACAGCTAAAGCTTATTTCGGTTAAAGTGCCAAAAATATACTATGACAGACTATAAAGACACTTTAAATCTCCCTAAAACAGAGTTAGCAATGAAAGCTAATTTGCCTAATCGTGAGCCTAAGATGCTTGAGTATTGGGAAAGCATAGATTTAAATAAACAAATTCGAGATGCAAGAAAAGGACGCGAAAAGTTTATTCTGCATGATGGTCCTCCGTATGCAAATGGAGAGATCCATTTAGGACATTCAGTTAATAAAGTATTAAAGGATATTGTCGTCAAGTCGCAAACTCTTAATGGCAAAGATGCTCCTTATACGCCTGGTTGGGATTGCCATGGTCTGCCAATAGAACTAAATGTTGAAAAGAAAATTGGAAAAGTAGGTCATAAAGTAAGTGCTGAGGAGTTTAGAGAGGCCTGCAGGAAATATGCAACTAGCCAAATTGAGATACAGAAGAAAGATTTTAAAAGGCTAGGAATTATTGGTAACTGGCAAAAGCCTTATGTCACCATGGAATTTACTTTTGAAGCAAATATCATAAGGTCTTTGGGAGCGATAGCTGATAAAGGGTTTATACAAAGAGGCGAGAAACCAGTTCATTGGTGCGTGGATTGTTCATCGGCATTAGCTGAAGCTGAAGTTGAGTACAAGGATAAGGTTTCAGATTCAATAGATTTTGCCTTTCCCATTGAAACAGAAATAGTTAATAAGATTTTTAAGAGTAACGTAGAAGGGGATTCCTATGTGGCTAGTTGGACCACAACACCCTGGACGTTGCCTGGTAATTTAGCCTTAACAGTTAATAAAGATTTTGAATACTGTTTAGTTGAACTTGAAATAAATTCAGTTAAAGCAAATTATGTAATTGCCAAAGAATTAATTGGACAAACGACAGAAAGACTTGGTGTGCCAAGCTATATAACCAAAGGAATCTGTACTGGTAAAGATTTAAAAGGACTTGTTGCCAAACACCCATATTTAGAACGTGGTTCTATAATCTTAACAGGCGATCATGTAACTACTGAAGCAGGAACTGGAATTGTTCATACCGCTCCTGGACATGGTCTAGAAGACTATAGTGTTGCAAGAGAAAATGGTTTAGAAGTTTTAAGCCCAGTTAAAAGCAATGGCACGTTTATGGATGATGTAGAACATGTATCCGGCATGTTTGTATTCAAATCCAATGAAACGATAATTGGTGTGTTAAGAGAAAATAAAACTCTGTTAGCTGAGGCTAAATATGAACATAGCTATCCTCATTGTTGGAGGCATAAGTCTCCTTTAATGTTTCGGGCTACTCCGCAGTGGTTTATCGGAATGTCTAATAAAGATCTCCTTAAGAAGGCACAAGAGTCTGTAGATAAAGTTAAGTGGGAACCTTCATGGGGAAAATCCCGAATGGCCAGTATGCTAGAAAATAGACCTGACTGGTGCATATCAAGACAGAGATCTTGGGGCGTTCCAATTCCTTTTCTTGTTCATAAAGAAACTGGTGAGTTACACCCAGATACAAAAGAAATAATTAAAAAAGTAGCTGCACTAGTAGAACAAAAAGGCATAGATGCTTGGCATGATTTAGATTGTTCAACCATAATCAATGATGCAGATCAATACGATAAAATTACCGATTCTTTAGATGTATGGTTTGATTCTGGAGTTACACACGCTTGTGTTCTATATGATGAAGAGATGTCATTTCCAGCTGATCTTTATTTGGAAGGTTCTGATCAACACCGTGGATGGTTCCAATCTTCTCTCCTTACTAGTATTGCTTTGAATAATACTCCTCCATATAAATCGGTTTTAACTCATGGTTTCGTAGTTGATGCTGAGGGTAAGAAAATGTCTAAATCTATTGGTAATGTTATTTCTCCACAAAAAGTTTGGGATTCAATGGGAGCAGATGTTTTAAGGTCTTGGATAGCCTCAACAGACTACAGAAACGAAATGGTGGTATCTGATGAGATTCTTAATAGATCTTCGGATTCTTATCGCAGAATAAGGAACACGATTAGATTTCTGCTAGGAAATATTAATGATTTTGATTATGACAAGAATGCTATTGAAGTAAAGAATATGACTCAGCTAGATAAGTGGATGCTGGAAAAGACAAAAATCTTACAAGGTGAAATTATTTCGGATTATGATAATTATCAGTTTCATCAAGCTTTCAAAAAAATACATAATTTCTGCGCAAATGAACTTGGTGGCTTCTACTTAGATATCCTAAAAGATAGACTCTATACCAGTAAAAAAAATTCAGATGCCAGACGTTCATGTCAAACCACTCTATATTTTGTCTTAGAAGCTTTAGTTAGATGGGTGTCGCCTATTTTAAGCTTTACGGCTGAAGAGGCTTGGCAGTTACATAAACCTAATTCTTCTTCTATACATCTACTTGAATGGTTTAATGGATGGAGTGACTCTTCCGCGGAACTGGCTATAACAAACGAGGAGTGGAATATGGTTCTAAATATAAGGTCTGAGGTAAATAGAATGCTCGAAGCTTCAAGAAATAATGAAATCATCGGTTCAGCTTTAGATGCTGAAATAGACTTATTTTGTTCACCTGAAATTAAAACTGTTTTATCTAAGTTTTCTGATGAATTAAGATTTGTGTTCATAACCTCGGAAGCACGAGTATTTGATTTTGAAGAAAAAGGAATGGCAACAGAGTTAGAAGGTCTAAGAGTTGGTGTGCGAAAAACTAATGAGAAGAAATGTGAACGTTGTTGGCATAGTCGGGAAGAGGTTGGTCAGATAGATAAACATCCCTCTTTGTGCGGAAGGTGTGTTGAGAATATTGAAGGAGAGGGCGAGATTAGGCTCTATGCTTAATTATGAGTTTTTCTAGGATTTTTTTAATTTTTTTTGTTTTAGTAGGCTTAGACCAATTAAGTAAATTTCTTATAACCTCTTCTTTGGTTGAAGGGTCTTCTATTGAGTTATTACCTATCCTTAATCTAACTTTGATCTTTAATAGTGGAATAGCTTTTAGCTTATTTGATGATAATGGGGTCTGGGGAAGGTGGGTCTTAGTTGGATTAGTGGCTTTAGTTTTATTATATTTAGTTAAAATTTTGATAAAGGAAAAGAATTTAAGTTCTTATGAATCTTTAGCATTAACTTTAATCCTCTGTGGAGGAGCCGGTAACCTTATAGACAGAATATTTATAGGCCATGTTGTAGATTTTATTCATGTATTTTATCAAGAGTACTCTTTCTATGTATTTAACTTTGCAGATAGTTATATAACAATCGGGGTTACGCTTTATTTAATATATATTCTTTTTATAGGCGAAGAGAAAGAAGCTGATGCAAATTAGATTAGCAAATACTCGAGGATTTTGTGCAGGGGTAGACAGGGCTATAGAAATAGTCAGAAAAGTTCTAGAGCAAAATGGTTCTCCCGTATACGTTAAGCATGAAGTAGTTCATAACAAAACAGTAGTTAACGAGCTAAAGGGCCTGGGGGCTGTGTTTGTTGAAGAAATAGAAGATGTGCCAACGGGTGAGATTGTGATTTATAGCGCTCACGGCGTATCTAAGGTAGTCCAAAAAGATTCCGAAGAAAAGCATCTAGAAGTCTATGACGCCACTTGTCCTCTGGTAAGCAAAGTCCATGCAGAAGTTATTAAATATTCAAAACTTGGTTATGAATGTATATTGATAGGTCATCAAAATCATCCGGAAGTAGAAGGAACAATGGGTCAGTTTGATGCCAGCTTTGGCGGTTCAATCTATTTAGTGGAGAGTGTTGAGGATGTTCGTAAATTAAAAATTAATGATCCCACTAGTCTTGCTTATGTTACTCAGACAACCTTATCTATAGACGACACACAGACAATAATGGATTCACTAAAAAGAAGGTTTCCTGACATTCATGGTCCTAAGACAAACGATATCTGCTATGCAACGCAAAACCGACAGGACTCTGTTAAACAACTAGCCTTGGAATGCGATATTGTTTTGGTAATTGGCTCTATTAATAGTTCAAATTCAAATAGATTAAAGGAGATAGCTGAACGCAGTGGCGTTGAATCATATCTTATAGATTCTTCGGAGGATTTAGACCACAAATGGCTTGAAGGCAAGACGGAAGTTGGGATCACTTCGGGTGCATCTGCACCAGAGCATCTTGTGAAAGAATTGGTTTCATTATTGCAAGATAAGTATAACTGCTCACTATTTGGTGAAGAGGAAAGGGCTGATGAGGGAATTTTCTTTAGATTACCAAAGGGTTTAAGAAATGGTTAAAACCTTTTTAGTTTTTCTTGCAATATATTATGAACTTCTATAAATTTTATAGGTCTTAGCTTGTATATAAAGAGGTAAATCTATGAAATATTTATTAACATCAATTATTGTTTTTACATCATTCTCAATTATGTCAGACCCCAGAGAAATGATAATGGGCTTGAAGAAAATGGACAGAGATGGGAATAGGGCTATTAGCTTTAAAGAGTACAGTCATAAACCCCAAAAACTTTTTCAACATATGGACTCAGATTCAGATGGAGTTCTTACTTACTCTGAATTTTCTACAAATAAATTAAGACCTTCCAAAAGAAATAAAAATGACCACTTCAGCTTTCTAGATATAAACGATGATCAGAAAGTATCGAAGGAAGAATTTGTATCTAAAGCAAACAAGCAACCTAGACCTAAAAGAATGCCTAAATCAAATGAACATGGTGATAAGAGGGTTGTTTCAGAAAAAATATTCTCGAAATTAGACGTTAATCAAGACGGCATTCTGGATGAGAAAGAATTATCTGTTGCTAAAGAAGTAGCGCCAAAAGTAGCGAAAGACCATGCATTTCAAAAATTGAATACAGATGGAAATGAAAATATTACAAGAGAAGAATTCCTTGCTCGTCCGAGAGAAACTTTTTCTAGAATGGATTCTAATTCCAACGGAGCTATAGAGCGAAACGAAATTAGAGAGCTCATGAAGAATAACAAGAAGAAGTTTAAGAAGCAGGGCAAGCCTTTTATCATGCAGAAAGATAGAAAGCATGATAGGTAGACAGTATTGTCTGAAATTGTAAATCATTTAATATCTTCTGCAGAATTCAGAGAATCACCAAATTGCTCTGCAAGGCCTTTTGGAGCTAATGTAACCCTACTAGTAATTCATAATATTAGTTTACCGCCTGGTCAGTTTGGAGGAATTTTTATAAGTGACTTCTTTCAAAATAAGCTTGATGTATCTGCTGACCAGTATTTCGAAGAAATAAAAAACTTAAAAGTTTCTAGCCATTTATTGATTGATAGGTTTGGCAAAGTCATACAGTTTGTCCCTTTTAATAAAAGTGCATGGCATGCAGGAATTTCTTTTTTTAAAGGACAAGAAAACTGTAATGATTTTTCTATAGGCATAGAAATGGAAGGGTCAGATTCTACTGAATATACAAACGAACAATACGAGAGCCTCAAAGAGTTAACACTCTCTTTAATGAAGGCTTATCCTAAGATAGAACTAGAAAGCATTGTAGGTCATTCTGATATAGCTCCAGGAAGAAAAACTGACCCTGGAGAATTTTTTGATTGGGCCAGGTATAAATCAGACCTAGCTTAGTCAAGTCTGATCCCAAAGTATTTCACCTTCATCAGAATCAATATTAATTTTTCTAGCTAACACGAAAAGAAGATCAGAGAGTCTGTTGATGTAAATAATACAACTTTTGTTTATTGATTCATTTTCTCTTGCTAATATTAGGGATCTTTCCGCTCTTCTGCACACAGTTCTTGCAATGTGAGTTTTCGAAGAATCTTTATGGCCTCCAGGAAGTATGAAATTGTCTAAGTCAGGTAAACCTTTATTTAGATGGTCAATCTTTTCTTCTAACCACTCTATTTTTTTCTTATCAAAATCAACATCTGAACGCATGGCCATAGAGCCTCCAATATCAAAGAGATCATTCTGTATTCTTCTTAATAATTCTACGTCTTTCTTTAAATGCGACGATGAAGCTAATAACCCAATCCATGAATTTAGTTCGTCTACATCCCCTATGGCATTTACTAGATTACTAGATTTTGAGAGACGGGATCCGTCACCCATTCCGGTTGAGCCACTATCCCCCTTTTTTGTAGTTACTTTTGTTATTCTTT